>Ga0255774_10000158_pt1 | contig 63174 bp, 48 predicted proteins | sample 101ome_17_FD_179972 | JGI IMG/M metagenome (GOLD analysis project Ga0255774, IMG submission 179972) | Coastal salt marsh microbial communities from the Groves Creek Marsh, Skidaway Island, Georgia - 101407AT metaG (version 2) | ecosystem: Environmental > Aquatic > Marine > Intertidal zone >... | reverse complement strand
AGAGCTCAAGGAACTCGTTCCCGCGCAACTCCATTCGTTGTGCGCGCACATTTTGACGCGATCGAAAGCGGTACAAAAGACGGGAAACACGGCGGAGATGCAAGTGATGAGTCTCGCGGATGAGTATTGTCGACGACGGGAGCGAGAGCGGCGCCCGCGCACGATGGAGGAAGCGCTCGCTTTGATGAACGAAATGGTGGGCGCGCCCGCGTGATGATGTGTGTAGATTGTCGTCGTATTCACCTCGCCGATTAAAACGACAACTGTACCGGTACGCCTACAAGTACCGTATGATGTGATCCAAGAGTGAGTCTACTAGGACGAGCTTAGAACAAGATTTAGCGATTGTAACACAAAAGAAACTGAGCTCCAAGGAATTCTCGAACGCGTCGTGCCGCAAAACGTCCGGCGTGTGAGATGTAATACAGTTGTTGTCCTAAATGCGTACCACTCGATTGACTCGGCGACAAAAAAAGTGGAGCTGCCAAGTTTCGATCTCGGTACCTCGCGCATGCTAAGCGCGCGCTCTACCAATTGAGCTACAGCCCCTTTGTATACAGGGACGATGTAACAGGACACCTAGACCAAACCTCGGCCATGGTGACTCTGCGAAAGCTATGGGTCAATTTTGGGCAAAAGGGGAACGGCGCACTCGCGACGAGTCAGGTCTCGTCGACGGATTCCCCACGGTACACCGCGTCGCGCGCGCGCGCGTCCGTCGATCGACGCGTCGACATGGACGCTCGAGCGCACGGCGACGTCGCCGAGTCGTGGCCGACGCGTCCACAGCGCGATTTCGACGCGAGCATGCGGTGTGGGATCTGTGGTGATTTCTACGAGTTGCCGGTGAGCTTTCGAGGATGTCATCACGCGTTTTGCTCGGATTGCGTGCGCAGAGCGTTGCCGGTGATGGAGAAGTGTCCGACGTGTCGAGAACCGGCCGAGGAGAGGGATCTCGTGCCGAATAAGGCGTTGGAACACGCGGTGGAGTGTTATAAGAGGGTGAGAGATGAGTTGTTGGGAACGACGCTCGCGGCGAGAGACGCGCGGGCACGAGGGGACCGGGAAGGGACGACGACTACGGTGGGGAGGACGGGATCGTCGGCTCACGCGCGGTCGTTGATTGAGGCTGATGAACCGTCTCGTCCGGTGATTGAGCGAGACGATGAGTTCGTGGACGACGACGACAACGACGACGACGAGGACGCTGAAAACGACGCCATCGTCCTGGACGCGGAGGAGGAAGAATTCGCGAATTGTCCGGTGTGCGATTCGAAAATTTTGATCAAGAATATGAACGTACATTTGAACTCGTGCTTGGTGAAGAATGAGCGTTTGTCGTCGCCGGGACGGCAACAGAGCAAACGCGCGAGGACGGCGGCGACGGCGACTTTGTCGGAGATGGTACCGAAACGTCTGCCCAAGCTCGCGTATCACGTGTTCGCGCTGAACAAACTGCGAGAGATGTGTAAAAACGTGGGATTAAATTCGAGTGGCGACAAGAAGCAGCTCGAGGTGAGACACAAAGAGTTCACGACGCGAGTGAACTCAATCATCGAGTACGGGAGGGTGCCTGATTTGCCCGCCATCGCGCGAGAGGTGAACAGAGAGGAACAACGCAAGAATTGCGCGGGAGCCAAGGCGAGAATTTTCAACACGATGGCGACGACCAAGGAAAAGGCGACAGCAACGTCTGTGAAGACGTGCGACGCGACGTTTGCCCGACTCATCGAAGAAGTGCGAAACAGACAGAGAAGTAAAAACGGCGACGTCCAACCAAAGAAGAACGTGCCCGTTGAAAAATTTACAATCGATGATGACGACGATGACGACGACGACGGTTGGCACGATGAAGAAATCTTGCCTCTGAGTCAGATGGCGCCTCGTTACGTCCCGACGGACGATGACGACGACAACGCGTGATTGAATTGAGATGTACAGTAGACATAGCGACGATAGAATGAATGAGTAGCAATACGTGAGTGAATCACAAAATAACTACCTTGCCTAGCGCAGCTCGCCCACCGGCGCTTCTGCGAGCCAAAGATCGTGAATGAAATCGTACAACTTTGCGGAGACGCTCACCTTGTACGGCGTCGGATTCGTGTATCTTAAATGATCCGATCGCAGTTGCTTGATGGCTTCTTTGCAGTGCGCGCGAGACGTTTCTAAGCTCAGGTCTAAGTCAGCGGGCGCGCCTCGTTTCCCATCCCAGACGCACGTGAATAGCGGCTGAACCTTCGACGGCACTACGTACGCTCGCTTACTCTCCAGGAACGGGTGTCTGCACAACATGCGCTCACCCACTTTTGGCGCGGGCTCGTCCACTCGCGTCATTACGTCCACGATGGCCTCGCCCGTCTGCGAGAACAGTCGATAACCATTCTTACATCCAGGAATGGTGACCTTTCCTAAATCCTCGGAGAGCTTGATACGAGGAGTTTTGTCCACCTCGACGAGTTTAAACACGCATCCGAGCGCGGGTTGCTTGAGACACGTCACGAGATGCGTACCAATTCCAAAGGCGTCGATTTCGTGACCGTGTTGTTTCAACGAAAACAACACCTCCTCGTGAATATCATTCGACGCCGTGATGGAAACTTTGCTCAAATTGTCAGCAATTTTCGTTCCGAGCAAGCGCTCGATGTCGCGCAGGAACGCGCGGGAACACTTACTGAGATACGACAAGTCGCCGCTGTCCAATCTGATTCCCACGGCGGCGTACCCGAGTTCCCTGAGCGCCAAGGCGACGGCACAAAAGTTCGGAAGTCCACTCTGAAGAACGTTGTACGTGTCCACCAACGCCAAAAACCCCGATGGAAACGCGAGCGCGTACGAGGTGAACGCGGCTAGTTCACTCACGTTGGTCTCGTTCCAGCGTAAATCCGGCTCCATGTCGTCTCGCACCGCCTCCAGGCTCTTCATCTTTTCCATCACCAACGCCGGAAAGTCTTCGCACATCGACCCATTGGCGGCTTGTAATCTCGGGTTTCTCACGCACTCCCATCCAGAGTGCGATTGCACGTACGAGTGCGCGTGCGTGCCTTTGATTGGAATTCCAAACTGCCGTCCCGCCTCGACGTTGCTCGTCGCGTCGAAACCGCCCAGGTACGCGTATCGACTCGCACTCACCCCACCATCCACGCCCTGCGCCCGACGCAATCCGAATTCTAACAACATCACATCCTCTCCCGCCACCAATCGATGTCTCGCGGCGTTCGTCGCCACGAGACTCGCGTAATTCACGAGACACAACAGCGTCGTCTCGAGCAACTGCACCGTCGCCAGCGGTCCCTCCAATCGAAGAAGCGGCACTCTCGGAAACACCACCGACCCCTCCTCCTGCGCGTACACCCTGATATCGCTCGCATCAATCTTGAGCAAATACGCAAAGAATTCATCCTCCATGTTCGCCCCCACGGGTGTCGATTTCAGATACTCGACGTCACGCTCGGTGAAGGAAAAGTTGCTCACGAACCGCAACGCCTCCTCCAATCCCGCGAACACGGTGAACTCGCCGTGAAACGGATTCTTACGAAAGAAGAGTTCAAACACCGCCCGTCGATCGTGCGTGCCGTTTCGCCAGTACGCGTACGCCATCGTGAGCTGATACGTGTCCGTGAGCAACGCCGTGACGAGGGCGTTGTGACACGCGCCCAAACGACGTGCGCCGTCCGTCGTCGTCATCGTTCTCGACGTCGCGAGCGCGCGTCGGGTCACACACAAACGGTGGTCGCTCGGCGCTCGCGCGCGCGTGTCTTCGTCGACGAGTCGACGAGTGCGGGCCGGGTCGTTCCGGTGCCGAGCGCGAACGCCACTCGACGACGTCCCGCGCGTCATCCAACCATCATGGCGTTCGATCCCGCGAGCGAGGCCCCGCACACGGGCACGACCATCGTCGCGTGCGAGTACGCTGACGGCGTCGTTCTGGGCGCGGACACGCGCGTGAGCACGGGTGCGTCGACGCCAGCGCGTGGAGATGAATTAGATTTGCTTTTGACTCGACTCGATCGATTCGAAACCTGTGCGCGTCTCGCGACGACGACGACGCCCTCGACTGACGACGACGACGCGTCCTGACGATATCATCGCGCGCAGGCATCTACGTGTCCAATCGCGCGTCGGATAAGATGGTGGCGCTGAACGAACGAACGATCATGTGTCGATCGGGCTCGGCGGCGGACACCGAGGCAGTGAGCGGTTTCGTGCGAGACATCGTCGAGCGACACGAGATGGAGATGGACGCGATCGCCGACGTGAAAACGGTGGCGACGATTGCGAATCAAATTTCTTATCAGAACAAGGGTGCGAATCGTGGACGCGGACTGAGCGCGTACACCATCGTCGGCGGTTGGGACGCGCGTCGAGGCGCGCAGGTGTACGCGTGCACGGCGGGAGGAAACATGGTCAAGGAGCGCTGGACGACGGATGGGAGCGGATCGACGTACATTTGGGGATTTTTAGACGATGGGTGGCGCGAGGGTATGACTCGTGAGGCGTGCGAGGCGCTCGTGACGAGAGCGATCGCGCTCGCGATGTCCGTGGACGGTTCCTCGGGCGGGTGCGTTCGATTAAACACGGTGAATCGAGAGGGGATTTTTCGCACCTTTATTCAAGGGAGCGACGTCCCACCGATGCTCGGGGAGTTATCGCAGACGCGCGGACGACCAGAGGTCGCGCGTCACGGTCATCAGGGTCAGTCGGGGGGCGTCATGTTGTAAAAAAACAGTCAGACCGTTTCGCCTCGCGCGCGACGCATCTCGAGCAAACCCAGCGCGCGACAGAGTCGACACTCTGACGCGCGTCGCACACGCGCGCGCACGTTTCAACCGCTCGTGTCGCCCGAACGACTCGACGCGAACGTGTCGCGCGTGTTCACGCCAACGTACGCGCGAACACGACCGATCGCGTCGACGCAGACGCGCGCCAAGAGAAGAATCGCGCCGCCGCCGCCATGGGCGCGGATGAAAAATCGCCGAAGCGCGCCAAGACGGCGGACGAGGAAGAGGACGATGGAGTGAACAAACACACCGGAAACCCGCTCTCGCAAAAGTATTACGACATCCTCACCAAACGCAAGACGTTGCCGGTGTGGTTGCAAAAGCGAGAGTTTATCGAAAAGTTGAACTCGAGTCAGACGATGATTCTCGTCGGGGAGACGGGGAGCGGTAAGACGACGCAGGTGCCGCAATTCGTCGTCGATGCGGGATACACGGCAGATGGGAAGATGTGTGTGTGTACGCAGCCGAGGAGAGTGGCGGCGATGAGCGTGGCGAAGCGTGTGGCGGATGAGATGGACGTGAACATCGGCGAGGAGGTGGGCTATTCCATTCGTTTCGAGGAGGCGACCGGACCGAAGACTATTTTAAAGTACGCGACGGACGGTATGTTGCTTCGAGAGGCGATGACGGATCCGTTGTTGTCGAGATATTCCGTCATCGTGATCGATGAAGCGCACGAGAGGACGTTGGCGACGGATATTTTGTTTGGTTTGTTGAAGGAGGTGCTTGTCAAGAGAAAGGATCTCAAGTGCGTCGTCATGTCCGCGACGCTCGAGGCTGAAAAGTTTCAAGGATACTTTTTAGACGCGCCTCTGATGAAGGTTCCGGGGAGAATGCATCCGGTCGAGATCTTTTACACGCAAGAACCGGAGCGAGATTACTTAGAATCGTCCATTCGCACCGTGACGCAAATCCACCAGTGCGAACCTCCGGGAGACATTCTTTTATTCTTGACTGGTGAAGAGGAGATCGAAGACGCGTGCGCGAAGATTCGACGAGAGATTCAGAATTTAGGTGATGAAGTGGGCGTGGCGAACGTAGTGCCCTTATACGCCACTCTTCCGCCGGCGATGCAACAGAAAATTTTCGACAAGGCGCCGGAGGGGAAACCGGGCAAGCCGCCGGGACGAAAAATTGTCGTGTCCACGAACATCGCGGAGACTTCGCTCACGATCGACGGCATCGTGTACGTGATCGATCCTGGATTTTCAAAGCAAAAGGTGTTCAACCCGAGGATCCGCGTAGAATCTCTACTGGTGTCGCCGATTTCTCGAGCGTCAGCGCAGCAGCGCGCCGGTCGTGCGGGTCGTACGCAGCCGGGTAAGTGTTTCCGCCTTTACACGGAGCAATCGTTCAAGAAGGATCTGCAGGAACAAACGTATCCGGAAATTTTGAGATCGAATCTCGGCAGCGTGGTTTTACAACTCAAGAAGCTCGGCATAGATGACTTGGTGCACTTTGATTTCATGGATCCGCCCGCTCCAGAGACGCTCATGCGCGCTCTTGAATTGTTAAACTACCTCGGCGCGCTCGATGACGAAGGTGAGTTGACGACGGTCGGACAAGTCATGGCTGAATATCCGTTGGATCCACAATTGGCGAAGATGCTCGTGACGTCGTGCGAGTTCAAGTGCTCCAATGAGGTACTCTCGATTGTCTCCATGCTCTCCGTGCCGCAGTGTTTTATTCGCCCGCGAGATCAAGCCGAACAAGCGGACGCCGCGAAGTCACAGTTTGCGCACGTGGACGGTGATCACTTGACTTTACTCAACGTGTATCACGCGTACAAGCAGGCCAAGGAAGATCCGGATTGGTGCTGGAACAATTACATCAGCCATCGAGCGATGAAGAGCGCCGACAACGTGCGCACGCAGCTCGTGCGCATCTGTCAGCGATTCAACTTGCCCCTCGTGAGCACGGATTTTGCGTCGAGAGAGTATTATCCGAACATTCGTAAAGCCATCCTCAGCGGATATTTCATGCAAGTCGCTCATCTCGAGCGCGGTGGAAGATACTTGACGGTGAAGGACAACCAAGAAGTGCAAATTCATCCGTCGACCGCTTTAGATCGTCGACCGGAGTGGGTGTGTTACAATGAGGTCGTGCTGACGTCGAAGAACTACATTCGCACCGTGACCGACATTCGAGGCGAATGGTTGATCGACTTAGCGCCGCACTATTACGATCTCTCAAACTTCCCCATGTGCTCCGCCAAGGAGGTTCTAAAGAGATACTACCACCAACGCGAACGCGACGCGAAGCGGTGAGAAAAGCACTCGTTCGATTCCTGCTACTTAGCTTTGAAAAACCATGTATTAGAAGAAGACACTATTTGTTCGCAACACGCGCGACTCGTGCGCGCGCGCTCTTTCCATCCGTCGGACGACCGCGCGGTCTGAGCGCACTTTTCGGCTGACTGCCTGCTAACGACACTCGCCGTCGATGTACGCCGAGTCGCCCGACGGCGGCGACTCGGCGGCGGCGCAGACCGCGTTTCGAGCGTCCGAGAAGAAGTATCAACTGAAACTCGTGGAGCAGTTTCGAACGAGCGCGAACGGGCGACGCAGAGGCGGTCGTTTCGCCGCCGTCCCGGTGGACCTGAGCGATGCGCTCGACGTGTCGGCGACGTCGACGTCGGCGTGCGCGAGAGGCGCGCGTCTCGTGCGAACGGACGGGGAGATGAAAGTGTACGCCTTTGACGAACATCCGGGATTTTATTACGTGTCGAACGCGCTTTCGAGCGAGGAGCAACGAGTTTGGGTGCGCGCGGCGGCGACGGAGCTCTGCGAACCTCCGGCGAGGACGAATTTCGGGAAAGAGTACGGAGATTTGCCGGTGGGACTGTGGAACGCGGCTTTAGAAGATTTGATGTTGATTGATGGAGCGTGGCAAAGGCCGCAACGCGAGGTCAAGCGGGGCGATGCGGAGGAAAGACTGTTCGCGAGGAGACTGTTGACGAAGCTACGGTGGGCGACGGTGGGGTCGCCGTTTAATTGGACGTCACGCATATACGAGCCGAACGTCCCGCGACGAAAGATTAGTGATGCGCTCGTCAATCTTACGCGACGCATAGCGCAATCGGTGCCGGGAGAGGATTGGATATTCGACGCACAGGCTGGTTTGGTGAACTATTATCAGCCCGGAGACACACTGAACGGACACGTCGACGACGCGGAACATAATCTGGACAGACCCATAGTGAGCATTTCGCTCGGATGTCCCGCCATTTTCTTGCTCGGATACGAGGATAGGAGTCGAACACCAACGGCGATGATACTCAGATCTGGAGACGCCGTGATTCTCGGCGGAGAGTCGAGAAGATGTTATCACGGCGTGCCGCGAGTGTTCGCCGCGGACGACGGCGACTTCGCTCCGTCTCCAGCGTTCGACGCAGAGCACTGGGACGAGGATTTCGAAGAGTTCATCTCACACACGCGCATCAACATTAGCATTAGGGACATAGACTGAGCGGCGGGCGAATTTTGTATTAGTTTTGAGACGCCTCTCACGAGCGCCGTCTTCATCGGCAAAGGCACGGACAGAATCCGATCGAATTGAATCAATGACTAGGCGATTATTTACAAGACACGCGCATCAAAAAGGCAACTTCTTGTCCTCCTCTTCCTCGTCGTCGTCCTTCTTCTTCTTCTTCTTTTCGGCTTCCTCCTCTTCTTCATCCTCGGGTTTTTCACCCGGCTCTCCCGGATTCTCCTTGCGCTCCTTCTCTTCCTCCTCTTCGTCCGGCATCTCCGGATCACCCGGCATCTTGTGAGGCATCGGCGTCTTCGGCTCCTTCAAGTCTGGGAAAATGTCCGGTCGTCTCGACGGCACCGCGCGCACGTACTCCTCCGGAAAGTCCAACACCGACCCCTCCTCTTCCTCCGTCTGCGGATCAGCCCCGCGGAACGCCCGCGCGACCGTCGTCCGCGCGGACATACCCTCAATCGACGCCTTCGCCCGCATCACCCGCACCGTCGTCGTCGACGACGCGACACCACCGCTCGGCGCGACGGAAAACCTCATCGTCGCCGTCGTCACCCTTCTCGTCCGCTCCCGCGCGCGCACGACCACCGTCGGCATCCCTCGCGCGCGCGCGCGCGCACACATCACCGTCGCCATCGTCGTCGCCATCGTCGTTCGCGCGCGTCGACCACTGGACGCGTCGACCCGTCGCGCGCGCGCGTCGACCGCGCCGCGCACGGCCCGCGCGCGAACCTTCGGGACGCGAACCTTCGGGACGACTGGATAGACTCCGCGAGTCATGAGTGGAGAAAAACCCACACGCGCGTCGGGAACGACTCCGATCGCCCGCGCGGGTTCTCCACCGTGAAGTCCTCGCGTGAAGTCCACGCGCGCTCGAGAAGACGCCGGACGCGACGACGCCGACGACGGCGGACGACGACCGATGGCGAAGGTTGGTGCGGGCGATGCGCGATGGATCGTCGAAGAACGCGCGGACGGGACGAACGTGCACGGATGGCACTGGCAAGAGAAGGACGCCATGCCGTGGGCGCGCGCGAGGTTTGAAGAGACGTGCGTGGGATTACGGACGACGAAGGTTGTGGAAGACGAGGGCGGGGACGGGGCGGCGACGATCGGGATCGAAACGTGCGCGGGTGAGGCGTACGTGAATAAGAGGAAAGGGAAAATCATTCCCGGGTATGAGATCGAGCTCGAGATCGCGTACGTCGGGACGTCGAACGGGAAGACGTGTCGGGGAAAGGTGCGATTGCCGTACGTGGCGGATGAAAACGCCGACGAGACGCCGGAGTGCGTCGTGGCGCCGGCGGGAGATTCGCGAGAGGACGACGAGGTGAAGGCGATGGTGCAGAGAGAGATCGTGCCGAAAGTGTTGGACGCCGTGCGAGGGTTCGTGAAGGATATGGCGGCGGGTGGACCCGGCGGAGACGCGCCGGTGAGCGCCGAGGAGGAGAAAAAAGCGCGAGACGCCAAGGAGGCGGAGGCGGCGAAGGCCAACGCTAAAGCGAGCGCGTCGGCGCCGCGAAGCGATAAGACGGCGCCTTTGTCGCAAACGAATCACACGATCAAGATGACTGAGAATTTCTACTGTCGTCCGAGAGATATCTGTGAGTGTTTGATGGACGTCAATCGCGTGCAACACTTTACGCGAAGTCGAGCGAGCGGATTGAACGGAGCTCCCGGGCCGTTTGAGATGTTCGACGGCAACGTCGTCGGTGAGACGGTGGAGTACGTTCCTGGCGAAAAGATTGTGCAAAAATGGCGGTTCTCATCGTGGCCAGACGGTCATCACTCCATCGTGACGCTGACGTTTCGAGAACCAGAGCCCGGAAATTGTTTCGTCGACCTCGTGCAAACCAACGTACCCGAGTGCGATAAATTCGGCAACGAGACCGTGATGGACACGACGGAAAATGGATGGAAAAATCTCATCTTTGCTCGCATCCGTCAAGTGTTCGGTTACGGCGCGTAGCTCATAAATCAATATGAAAATCAATTTTTTGTAAGCGACTTGTCGCAATTGACAGTCACGGTACCTCAATCCGAGCCGCGGTGCGCGAACGACATGTCGTTTGAAAAGATCACGCTCGGCGAGAGCGGTGCCCAAGCGCACGAGCTGATCGGTGAATCGAACACCGAGATGGCGATTTTGGTAGTGCAGGAGTGGTGGGGCATAAACGACGTCGTGCTCTCGCACGCGCGCGAATTGCGCGATCGTCTCGGTGCGACGGTGCTCGTGCCGGATCTGTACAGAGGTAAACTGGGCGTGGACGTCGAGGAGGCGCATCACTTGATGTCAAACTTGGATTGGGGACGCGCGGCGCAGGAGCTCAGCGAAGCGGCGACGCATCTTCGAACGAAGAGAGGGGCGAAAAAAGTGGGCATCGTGGGCTTTTGCATGGGCGGAGCGTTGACCCTCATCGCGGGGGCGAACGGCAACGTCGACGCGTGCGCGCCGTTTTACGGAATTCCTGGAGAGGACGCGTGCGATGTCTCGAAAATCACCGTTCCCGTACAGGGACACTTTGGCGCCGAGGATAATCTCGCCGGATTTTCCGACCCCGAGGCTGCGAATAAACTTAAGGCAAAGCTGACGGGCGCAGATCAAGAAATCTTCTTTTACAACGGCGTCGGACACGCGTTCATGAATAAATCGCCGCAACCGTACGACAACTTTGAGGCGAGGGAAAAGGCGCAAGGATTCCCGCCTCTCGACGAAGCCGCTGTCGACTTGGCGTGGTCTCGATTGGAAACGTTTTTCCGCAAACATCTCGCGTGAGATTACAAGCGCAAAACTAATCAAAATGTACTCTATTATCGTCGCTGTACGAATACTCCCCACGTGTACGGTGGAATCTTGAATACCCCGTCCACAAACTCGCTCGACTTGGAGACCTGGTCTTCGACGAGCGGATGGAGCTCGAGATTGACGCCGGCGAAATCGATAGTCAGATCCAATTCTCCGTGAGAAATAGCGTGTGGCGTGGCGTTGAACACGAGCACGATTCGTTTGTAATTTGCATCAAGGTTCTCGAGCCCAGGCGTCGATGCGTCGCCATCGTTGATGCTCGCGATGATCAACCCGGGCACCTGCGCCGGACCTCGGTTGTAAAACTTCATGCGCCGCTGAATCTCACGGCTCGTTTGCAGACGTAACAGCGGCGTCGAGCGACGAATGCTCAACAGTCGGCAGAAGTTGTTCGTCGCCGCCCGTATCTGCTCCTTCGTTGGACGCATGGACACGTCGGCGAGCATCGGCGCGATGAATTCGTAGCGGTCTCCATTTTTCTTTTCGCCCGGTAATCCTATGCCAAAGTTGTGGGTCTCTCCGCTGTAATCTAATCTATTGAACCAATCTCCACTCGAATAAGAATCTCGATCTAAGGACTTGCTTCGCAAAATCTCATCGCCGGCGTGGAAGAAGGGAACGCCCTGCGACAGAGCGACTATCGCCGTGGCCAAATGGTTGACTCGACAGCGGTCTTCCAGCGACACGCATTCGGCGGCTCGCAGCATGACGCAATCGAATAAAGTCTCGTTATCGTGAGCGCTGACGTAGTTGACCGTCTCTTCCGGTTCACCCGCGTACGCCACGTTTGAGTCCGGCCACGCCGCCGAACTCGATTTGACTTCGAAACCGTGGCGATTGACGAAGACGTAGTCTCGCAAGTTGCCCGCGAGCGCGGCGATAATCTTCTCTCCATCCTCCATGATGCGATACCGCTGAGAGTCGGCATCGCCTTGATCGACGGCACCGTTGGGCGTGTAATATAACCCAGTGAGGAATCCTTGCATGCGAGGATCGCCGAACGGGCTTCCGCCTATGCACCCCTCTCGAACTCTATCGTTGAAGCTTCCTATTCCCGTGTGCGCCAAATTCAACTGCGAGGCATTTTTCCCGACTCTCCCGTTCGCAACCTCGGCGTAATCCCAGCCCTCGCCGTAGAGATAGAGCGATCTACCGTCAACGCCATCCTTCTCCAGCGTGAGCGATCTGAGCGCCTCCCTGGCGCGAGTCATCGTCGAAAGCATCAAGTGACCCATCAGGTCAAACCTGAAACCGTCCACCTTGTACGTTCGCGCCCAATGCACGAGATCGTCGACGATGAGACGATCCATCATGTAGTGTTCGCTCGCCGTATTGTTGCAGCACGTACTCGCCTCGATGATACCGTCAAAGTTGCGACGATGGTAGTAGCCCGGGACGATTTTGTCCAAGACGCTGTTCACATCGCTCGGACCCGAGGAGAGAGTGTGATTGTACACGACGTCGCAAATGATCCGTAATCCGTGCGACGCGAGCGACTTGACCATCTCTCTGTACTCTAAGATGCGTCTCGAACCGTCGGGATCCGTTGCGTAGCTGCCCTCAGGCACGCCGTAGTGCACCGGGTCGTACCCCCAGTTGAAGGCGTCCGAGTGCGCGACGTCCATGACGGCTTTTTGCTGATCGCGCGCGTTCGGCGGAAACTTTGCGAGATGCGAAAAGTCAACTTTGAGTTGATTTTCCTCGAGCTCTGGAACCGAACCAAAGTCATACGTCGGCAGGAGATGCACGTGCGTCAAGCCCGCGGCGGCGAGAGCGCGCAGATGAGTTACGCACGCGCTCGAGGTTTCACCAAACGCCGCGTATTTCCCTCGCGCTCTCTCGCTCACGGTTTCGTCCAACGCGCTGAAATCTCTCACGTGGAGCTCGTAAATCGAACAGTCCACGGGGTGCGTAAATGGAGGCTTCTCCAGAGCGTCCCATCCCGCAGGCTTGAGCTCGTCCTTTGACGCGTCGCACACGTGCGCTCTTCGACCATCCGCGGCTAGACTCCGCGCGTACGGATCAGAGGCGACGTTGGTCGACACTTTTCCGGTCGTGGGATTGAACACCGTGACCGCATAATTATAAAACTTACCGTCGAGATCGATTCCGCGCGCGCTCCACACGCCCGTCGCCGGATCAAGCGTCATCGCTCTCTCCTCTCGCGCGTCGTCTCCTCTCGGCGAATCGTAAAGAATCAGCGTCACGTCCCTCGCGGTCGGCGCCCACACGCGAAGCGTGACCTCGCCGTCGCGTCCGAAATCCGCGCCGAGCGGTCCGTCGTACGCGTATAAATCGTCGATGGCGCCTTGTAACTGCACGCCCGTCGCGTCGAGCGGGGCGCTCGCCGCGTCGGACGCCGTCACAGCGAGCTGACGCTTCAACACCTCCCGCGCGTCGACAGAAGGCGGCACTTGGAGCGCGCGATACCCCGCCGCCTCGAGGTGCGGAAACTTGTCGCGAACGCGCGCCGGAAGCGTCTCAATCTCTCGAAGTTCCGTCGTCGCATCGCCTCCGACGACGCCTTGTTCGCCCGTCAATTCCAAACTCGCCTCGGTCGAGCTCGTCAAAAAGAAAAAGACGTCGCGTTCGTCGTCGCTCGCGTCCGCGAAATCCGGTGGCACAGCGATGACGTCTTTGCTCACCCAAATCGCGCGCTGTTTCTCGATGTCACCCTTTGGCAACGCCCTCAAATCTGGCTCGACGTCGAACGCGCCCGAGTACCCGCTCACCAACCACACCTCTCGTCTCCCGCTCTCGTCGATCGCGGACACGTCCACGTCCTCCGCTCTGCAATCTTGCGCCTCTCCCGCGTGTACGAGAACGCTCACCGATCGCGCGTTCGCATCGAGCTCAATCTCAAACGTCGCCCACGTCTCGTCGGCGTCGCGTTCGGGCGCCGCCGGCGCGTCCCACGCCGTGGGTCGACGCGCGTCGCCCCACACGTGCAACCCCCACCCATCATACGCGCCGTCCGGGCGATGATACCGCACCACGATGAGTGTCTTCGTCGCGTCCGTCTCGACGTCCGCGGTCGAGCGATGCGCGACGTCGAGACGAAGACGATGACGAAAAAGATGACGACGTCCGAGGCCGAGCTGCACGACGCGAGGCGCGAGGCGCGTCGTGCGCGTCGGCGTCGGCGTCGTCATCATCGACGGCTCCGCGCGAGTGAGTCACGAGTCAGCGAGGCGCTTCGTTCGCTCGTTCGCTCGCCGGCGTGTGACGGGGCGCGAACGATTATTTCAGTCGAGTTGACGGGGGCTGGCGACGACGACGCGAGCGACGCGAGTGACGACGAACGTGAGCGACGTGAACGACTGGAGCGACTTGAATGACGACGACGACGAATCATTAGAACGATAGATGTCTATATTCATGGTAACTGTGCGATATGTTGTAAAAATGATTGACTGAATTGATTGAATGATTTGATTTCATTGCAATGGAGTGAGCGACTCTCGAGGTGCGGAGACGCGTGCGTGTGCTCGCTCGTCGGCGGCGGCGATTGCACGAGAAACGGGAAACCGCCTAATAAACGTATCCCTTCTCGTACATGGACGCGCCTTCAGTCGTGCTCTTAGTCACGTCAAAGATGCCGCGTTGCGCTTCAGAGTTCTCGCGAGCGCGGCGGAGAAGGATCTCTTGCGCTTCGGCGATCTTAGAATCGTCTCCGCTCCAGCATTTAATAACCTTTAGGGTTTAGAAAACGGTATTCGTCGTCGTCAGTCGTCAGTACTCGCCCTCGTCAGACGCGTCGCGCCTCTCACACACACAAAAAAATAGTAATAATGAATAATGCGATGATGATACGTACCGAGTTTTGCAACGCGCGCGCGTACGAGAAAGACACGTGCCACGGGTTCGGCGACTGGTTCATGGCGTTCAAGTACATGGTGGAGTCCAATTCGGACAACCCACCGGACAAGAACATGATACCAGCCGTCTCCGGCGGCACTCTCGAGTTGAGCATCTTCAAGGTGTACTCGGCGACTTCCTTGGCGTTGGACTTCTTCGGGCAGTCGGCACCCGGGGCGACCATGGACGGCTTCAAGAGCATGCGGTCGAACTTGACGTTGTTGTCGGCCAAGTACTTGAAGGTTTCGGCCCACACCATGGACGCGACTTCAAAGTTGCGGTCGATGTCGTGGTCGCCGTCCAAAAGAATCTCCGGCTCGACGATCGGCACCAAGCCAGCGTTTTGGCAGATGGCGGCGTAGCGGGCGAGGCCGTAGGCGCAGTCGGTGACGGCAATCTTGGACGGACCGGCCGGGATGGAGACGACGCTTCGCCACTTGCAGAAGCGGGCGCCTTGCTTGTAGTACTCGGCAGCGCGCTCGGCGAGGCCGTCGAGACCTTGGCACCAGGATTCGCCGTTGGAGTTGGCGAGCGGGCGCAAACCCTTGTCAACCTTGATACCCGGGTACATGCCTTCCTTGCGGAGCGCGTCGACGAAGGAGGTACCGTCGGAGCAGGATTGGTACAAGGTTTCCTCGAAGAGGATGGCGCCGCCGACGTATTGGCCCATACCCTTGGTGGTGATGAGCAACTCGCGGTAACGGCGTCTGTTCTCTTCGGTGTTTTCGACACCGACACCTTCGAGACGGGTACCGCACGTGGCGTTGGACTCGTCCATGGCGAGGATACCTCGGCCCGGCTTGGTCATGTTTTGCTGCGAACGAGCGAAAAAGAAAAAGCGAGGTCGTCGTCAGTCAACCGAGGATTTCGCGTCGTTCGGAGCCCCGAGAACGACGTCGTCGTCGTCGTCGTCGTCCTACACATCGTTCTTCGTTCACCCTCCACTTCTGAACGCGATCGAATCCAATCGCGTCCAATCGCGTCCCCGTCCCGCCGCCTCCCCTCGACGTCGTCTCGGGACGCGCGCCAACCCTATCCACCCACATCGCCCGCGTCGTCCCTCTCCCCGACCGCGCGATCGATCGATCGATCGCTCTCGACCGACGCGCCCCCGACCGAACGCGCGCGACAATATTCCGAGCGCGCGCACGATTCATCGTCGTCGACCGGGCGCATCCCACCACCCCGGACGGTCGTCGTCATCGTCATCATCCGTTCGCGCGCGCGCGCGATCGATCCCCGCGCGAGGGCATCGTCGCGTCGTCAACTTTTCGAGACGCGACCGACGTCGGACCGACGTTCGAACGACGACACACAAAAACGCACCGCGGTCTCGAGCAATTCATCGTCGTATTGACCCGCGCGCGCGGCGACGGCGCGCTTCGCGCTTCGCGCGGTCGTCTTCGAGACAACCTTGACGCCGGCGAACGCGGCGGTGGACGTGGAAAGGGCGAGCATGGTCGGCGTGCCGTCCTCGCGGTGGGAAGTGACGCGCGGACGTCGATCGCCGACGATCGATCGATCGATTTTTCTCGATCGATCGATTTTTCTCGATCGATCGATCGATCGATGCGCGAATGGATATTTTCCCGAATGCATGAACGGATGACGCGGACGATCGATCGACCGACCGATGGATCGATCGAGCGAGCGAGCGAGCGAGTGTTGGATAGAATAGAATCACCGGTCGTGACTCTGTGTGTACCCCCTACCCCCCGCCCCGAACGCGTGCGTGTACCCCCCTCTCGGCACGGACCCGGATGACGTCGTCGAGTCGCGAGCGGTGGTGGTGGACTCTCGCGAGATCGATCGCGAGGGGCCGGGACCCGAGAGGGTTGGGGACGCGAGGGGCGATCGTGAAGCGTGTGGAACCGAGGCGACGACGATCGAGGCGGGGACGATGACGACGGAGGCGGTGACGACGACGAGGATGTGGGGTGAGGGGAGGGACCGCGACACACCGCACCGCACGACACCGCGCCCGCGTCGGGCGTCGAGACGATGGCGGGACGGCGATGGTGTGACGTCGTGCGTCGCGTCGCGCGCGCGTCCGCGACGACGACGACGACGAGCGAGGCGACGACGCGAGCGAGAGGAGGGGGCGTGATGATGACGATGACGCCGACGCGTGCGAAGGGGACCAAGGCGACGACGCGACGAGGCGTGCGCGCGACGGGAAAGGGCGCGACGTCGTCGGTATCGGTGGCGTCGTCAAAGGTGGCGACGCGAACCAAGGCGTCGCCGGCGAGAGTCGAGACGACGACGTCTTCGTCTTCGACGTACGCGCCCGCGGGGACGGTGAAGACGGGGGTGTACCCGGTGGCCCCGACGGCGAGTAAGACGTATCAGAACGTGGATGGGATGCGGTATAACGATGGACGATACACCAAGTTTCAAGAGGACATCAAGAGCATCGTTCCCGAGGAGCGCATTTACACCGATCCCGTCAAGACGTTTGCGTACGGCACGGACGCCTCTTTTTATCGGCTCTTGCCGCAAGCCGTGGTGAAGATTCACAACGAGACCGAGGTGAAGAAAATCTTGCCCGTGGCGGCTGAAAACGAGACGCCGGTGACGTTTCGCGCCGCCGGTACCTCGCTCTCGGGACAGGCGGTGTCCGACTCCATCTTGCTCAAGCTCTCGCACACGGGGAAAAATTTCAGAAATTACGAAATCAAGGGCGACGGGAGCGAAATCACCGTCGAACCGGGTTTAATCTTGGGCGAAGTCAACAGACTTTTGCAAGCGCACAAAGCGAAGGGTGGTCACGAGATTCAGTACAAGATGGGACCGGATCCGTCATCCATCGATTCGTGCATGATCGGCGGCGTCGTCGCCAACAACTCATCGGGCATGTGCTGCGGCGTCAAGCAAAACACCTATCACACGCTCAAGGATATGCGCATCGTCTTCGTCGACGGCACCGTGCTCGACACCTCGGATGCGGAGAGTAGAGAATCCTTCATGCGCACGCACAAGCATCTCGTCGATGGCGTCCAAGATCTCGCTCGACGCGTGCAAGCGGATGAAGAGCTCACCGCCCTCATCAAGAAGAAATTCGCCATCAAGTGCACCACGGGGTACTCGATCAACGCGCTCGTCGATCACGACGTGAACGATCCGATCGAAATCATCAAGCGCTTGATGATCGGAAGCGAAGGTACGCTCGGTTTCGTCAGTCAAGCGACGTACAAGACGGTGGTGGACCATCCCCACAAGGCGAGCGCATTCATCGTCTTTCAAGACGTCGAGGACGCGTGCAAAGCCGCCGCCGTGTTGCGTCGCGAGACGGACGTGGACGCCGTCGAACTCTTCGATCGCGCCTCTCTCACGCAGTGCGAGGATCACGAAAAGATCATGAACTTGGTGCCGACGATCAAGGAGGCGCCCAAGTACGGCGCCGCCCTTCTCATCGAGTGCCGAGGCGCGACGGAGGACGCGTTAAACTTGGGCATCGGCGCCGTGGAGAAATCTCTCGACGGCGCGGGCGTTCGTTTCTTACACCCGCGCGCGGAGATGTATCCGTTCAGCAAGGAGGAGGACGTGTACAAGGTGTACTGGGACGTTCGTAAGGGGCTCATCCCCATGGTTGGCTCCAGCCGCGAGGCGGGGACGTCGGTGCTCATCGAGGACGTCGCCTGCGAGGTGGACAAGCTCGGTGCGATGACCAAGGATTTGATTGCCATGTTTGAAAAGTTTGGTTACGACGACGCCTCGTGCATGGGTCACGCGCTCGAGGGTAACTTGCACTTGGTCTTCTCCCAAGGTTTCCGCACCGACGAGGAGGTGCAAAAGTACTCGGCGATGATGCAAGAGATGTGCGAAATCGTCGCGGAAAAGTACCAAGGCAGTCTCAAGGCGGAGCACGGCACCGGACGCAACGTCGCACCGTTCGTCGAGATGGAGTGGGGCACCAAGGCGTACAACATCATGTGGGAGCTCAAGGAATTATTCGATCCCGAGTACGTCTTGAACCCGGGCGTCATCTTGAATCGCGATCCACACGTTCACGAGAAGAATCTCAAGCCGAAACCCGTCGCCGATCCAATCGTCGACATGTGCATGGAGTGCGGCTTTTGCGAGTCCAACTGTCCGACGCGCGATGTCTCCCTGACGCCGCGCCAGCGCATCACCGTCTATCGTGAGATTTCTCGTCTTCAAGCCATCGAACCGAACGCTCGATCCGCGGAGGAGCAAGGTCGCTTGGATGAATTCCTCGACATTTTCGCCTACGCCGGCAACAGCACGTGCGCCGCCGATGGTATGTGCGAAGTCAAGTGTCCGGTCGGTATCAACACCGGTGAGCTCGTGAAGAGCATTCGTAACCGTGAGATGGAAACCGCTCGTTCCACGAAATCCATGGCTGGCGTGGTGGCGCGAAACTTTGGCGCCGCCACGTCCATGGTGCCACCGCTCCTCAACACGGTGTCCGCGGCGCACGGCGTCCTCGGCGAAGGCGTGTTGAAGGGGGTTTCCAGAATGCTCAACAAGGCGACGGGTAACATGATTCCGGTCTGGAATCCATACATGCCGACCGGTGCGCCCAAGCTTCCGGAACCGCTTCCGGCTCGCGCGGACGCCGCGCCGTCCAAGGGCATTCCTCGCAAGGTGGTGTACCTGCCGTCGTGCGTCACGCGCATGATGGGTCCGGTGAAAGGCGAAGAAGCCAACGGAGGCGTCGCCGACGCGATGATGAGCATCTTGGACAAGGCCAAGTACGAAGTCGTCTACCCCGAGGGGCTCAGCTCTCAGTGCTGCGGCATGATTTTCAACTCTCGCGGTCTCAAGGATCAGTCTTTGGCCAAGGGTGACGATCTCGAGCGCGCGCTGTTAAAGGCATCCGACGGCGGTAAGTACCCCATCATCGTCGACACCTCTCCTTGCCTGGCGCAAATCAAGGAACAGCTTCAGAGCCCGGAACTTCGATTCGCCCTGTACGAGCCGTCTGAGTTCATCGCCAACCACTTGGTGGACAAGCTCGATTGGAAAAAGGTGAAGAAGCACATCGCCGTGCACGTCCCGTGCTCGTCTAAAAAGATGGGCGTCGAGCAAACGTTTATGAAGTTGGCGAGCAAGTGCGCCGACGAAGTTTCAGGCTCCGGAATTCCGTGCTGCGGTATGGCCGGTGATCGCGGTATGCGATACCCCGAAATCACCGACTCTGCGTTGGGTTACATGAACCTTCCAAAGGGGTGCACCGACGGCTACTCGACGAGCCGCACGTGCGAGGTGAATCTGTCCAATCACGCCGACGGAGTTCCGTTTAGGGGACTCGTGTATCTTATCGACGAGGCGACTTCGCCGAAACAACAGTAATCGATCGCACAACTTCGCTTTACAGTTTACATTAGTACATTTAAATTCTATTTTAGACGCAAACAAGCTATTAAACAGTAGATAACAGGGATAAAGTCACGAAGTCGACGCGCGCGTCAGATGCGCCTCTTGTGAAGCTATCACAGTTTTGATTTGCTCAGGCGCGCGAGCACGCCTCCGAGCGCCTCGATAGTGGCGGGTTCGTTCAAGAGTTTCCAACCCCCTTTTGCCTCTTTTTCTGCGTACGCTCTCCACTCCGCACTGAAGTGCTCGCGAATCGTGTGTTTCGTCTGCGCGCGCGCGCCCGAGGGCACCTTGACGTATCGGTCCAGGGCACTCTCCGCCGACGCCAAGAGCGCGCCCTCGCCGACGACTTCGTCGATCAAGCCGAGACTCTGCGCCTCCGTCGGGCGCACCAACGTCCCGAGCTGTAACAGCCGCTCACCCTTGACGCGATCGGTACACCTATATAAAAATAATTCTGCCCAATATTTGGGCACCGAAATCCCCAACGCGACTTCATTCAACCCGAACGAACCGCTCGTCGTCTGCACTCGATAATCGCAACACAGCGCCACGACGCACCCGCCCGCGGGACACGCCCCGCGTATCGCGCACACCGTCGCCAACCTCGTCTCGAGCAGCCTTGCGAGAAATTTCGTCTGCGTGAGCCAGAATTCGCGATATCGCCTCCACGTCGATCGCGGGGCGTACAACTCTTTAATGTCGTTGCCGGCGGTGAAGACGGCGCGTTTGAGCCCGCTGGCGAAAATCACCCCTCGCATCTGTCGTCGACGTCGTCGTCAGTGCGTCCGTTCGATTCGATCGAGACGAAACGAAACTATCGAGACGCGCGCGTCGAGCGCGTCGCGCGCACCTTTGGATCGCGCTCGAGCTCGGTCAAAGCGTCGGCGAGCGCGCGCCAGAATTCCAAACTCATCGAGTTTACCGGTTCGCGCTCGAGCCAGACGACGGCAGTCGCGTCCTTCCCGCGCTCGATGCGAACGCCGACATCGTGCGCCATGTTGTCGGTCGCGTTCAACGAGCGCGGTGAAGTGCGGATTGTCTCGCCGCTTGTCTCGGGCGCGGCGCGAGACGACTGGAGAGCGAGGAGGCCCGATGCGCGTCGCCGAACGAAGACACGTCAGAGCTAGGCTAGGATTGAATTAAAACTAATAAAACTACCAGTGATTGCGCGTTCGAGCGGTGCTCGCGACGCGTTCGCATTCCGCGTTCGGAGTCGGAGTCGCGACTACCAGCCGCCGACGCGAACTGTCTCGCCGGGCCTCCTCGAGTCCTCCACCTGTTTGAACTCGTGCGCCCTAAGATGTCTCAGCGCCGACGCGAGCGTGGTTTGACACATGCTCGGTCGGTCGCGCGCGATCTCTTCCAGCGCAGACGCCGCGAAACCACTCAAGCGGTGCCGCTCGAGCGCATCCATCAAAAGCAGTGGTGTCAACAGCGCCTCCCTCGGCGGTCGCTCCCGACGTTTCACCACGCTCGAGGGCGATGGTGCGTATCCGTATTCCACGGCGGAGACGTCCGCGGTGTCCACGGTGAGACTGGACATCATCTCCGTGAGCCTGACGTCCTTGACTTCGGTTGGCGACAACTCTCTCGGGGCGGTGATGAGGGACTCCGGCTCGACGTACGGTTTGATCGGAGTCGCCCCCGCGCGGGGAAGCGTGCGTCGGGCCGCGTTCGCGCCGGCCGCGGCGGACGCCTTCGACGCGGCGGCGCCCATGGTGAGGGAGTCGACGACTGAGGAGCTCGCGTGGGACGGTGAGGTGTATGAAGAATCAACATCAATCAATAAAGTTCTATTTCCGCGTATCGAAGCGCTTGGCGCACCCACTCCGGCGCCGAGCCGTTCGGAAACTGTGTGTTGATAAAGTTTCGAACAAAGTCGCCGAATTTTTTATCGATTATGGCTTGATGCATCGCCGCACACAATCGCATTTGATATCGTAAGTTGTGAATAGTGAGCAACTGCGCCGCTCGTGGTTCTTTCGTCGCTATGGCGTGCATTTGCGCTCGAGTGTACGTCTTGCACGTCAAGCAGTCACAACTTTCATCGATGGGTCTGTGATCGTGCTCCAAGTTGGAAGACTTTAATCGAAGAAACCCTTCGGGAATGAGTGCAGTGCCGAAACGCGCCGTGCGAGACGGGTACACACAGTCATACATGTCCGCCCCAAGCGCGGTACAGAGTACGAGATCTAAGGGGTAACCCACACCCATGACGTATCTGGGTTTATGATCCGGTAGACGTGCGGTGCAGTGCGATACCACGCGCACGAAATCTTCCTTTGACTCGCCTCCCGCCAAACCGCCCACAGCCATGCCCGGCAGGGCGTCTCCGCGCGCCAACAATCCTTTGAGCGATACGTCTCGTAAATCCAAGTCTAATCCGCCCTGCACGATGCCAAATAAACACTGTTCGTGAGGTCTCTTGTGCGCCGCGATGCATCGATCGATCCATCGCGTCGTTCGGTGGGTCGCCTCCTCGAACCTCACGCGGTCAGCCGTCACGCTCGACACGACGTCGTCCAGAGCCATGATGATATCTGCACCGATATCGTTCTGAATGTGAATACTCTTCTCCGGCGTGAGTAACATTTGTTTACCATCGGTCGGCGACTGAAACGTGACACCTTCCTCCGTGATATCCGCCAGGTTGAGTAGAGAAACCATCTGAAAGCCGCCGCTGTCGGTGAGCATGGCGCGTCGCCAGTTCATGAACCCGTGCAGCCCGCCGGCTTTCGCCAACACGTCCGCCCCGGGACGGTTTCCGAGATGGTACGTGTTACCCAGGATGACTTGACACCCGATTTCCTCCAACTGCTTGCTCGTGAGGCCCTTGACGGAACCCTGCGTCCCCACGGGCATGAACATCGGCGTTCGACACTCGTAGTGTGGAAGCTTTAACGTCGTCGCTCGCGCTCGACCATCGGTCGCGAGCACCTTGAACTCCAGCGGGGATGTCGACGTGGATGGTTCACTCCCGTCGTCGCGCGGGAAGACGTCGTCGCGCGCGCCCATGCGCGCACGATGTTTCGGAGAGTCGGCGTGTGCGGCGCGACGGCTGTCGCCGAGGGGCGGCGTCGTCTCGTCGTGGACTAAAAGCGCGTTTATTTGAGTTTGACACACTAGTGAGAATCTAATTGCAATCCATGTGTTTATGCTCGCTGATGTCCATGCTAGCGATGTTGCACAGCGAACCCGCTCGAGACATGGCTTGACGCTTGGGGATGTCTCTTCGTTTGTAGAAGAGCACGTACGCGGCGCTGGTGTGTAACGCATCACTCGCGTCGACCGGTGAGCAATGACTGTCATCATACAGATGCCAAGTTCCTTCCTCGGCGTGCAGAGTGTATGCGGTGTAATGACCGCCGCCCATACCTCCGAAGTGATTCACCACTGCGCACAAGTCGTACACCGGCTCTGGTCCGCCGCGAGAAGACGCATTGGGGAGAACATAGGGAGACAAGTCGAGGCCATTCAGAGGAAAGTCCACGAGTGTATCGATCTTGTCTCGCCATGTTCTACTGTAACTGAAGCGTTTCAGATGCATGACGAGAATGGGCGGCATGCGCCACAAGTCGAGCTTCTTGAGCGCTTCCACGTGCGTCTTACAGTGCTTGCAGTACCACATATCATCCTTGCCGAGAGGCTCTTCTTGGATGAACGAATCGATACAAGCTGACAGAGGCGTTCCCTGAAGTGTCGCGCAACCGAGACTGTTTTCTTGTACGCTGTGATGCTCTTCAATGATACGATCGAACATCTCGTCATCGAATGAGTGCGCGAGAGCCTTGGAGGACCAGTCCACCGCAACACAGTGCATCGACGGACCCACAGTATACTGTATCTCATGAGAGTCCGATTCGAGTGGAGAAGAACCATACTCGTGAAAGGAAGCTGAGGCACTTTTGTTCGTGTATTTGAGCTTGAATGAACTCGAGCCATTGTCGGTGTTGCCGCTGACCACAAGCGCAGACGGTTTTACCGCAGACTCTGTACGGGAATACCTTGCGCTGAACTTTTCTACTATTTGCTCAAGTGAGAGCGCTTGATCGGGCCCAGCTTTCGAACCTTTAGGAACGGACACCGGGACAATCCACGGGAACCCGAATCTCACAAGAGCGGTCCCCGCGACCGTGCTCACGGGCGAGTATGGGGTCTTTGTTTGACTCAAGCCTTTTCTGTGAACGAGCACAGTATCCACAGTCTCGGACGTTTCATCATCATTCAGCGCCGGTAATCGGTGCGCGTAAATTACTTCTCGATCACTGATATCCGATAGCAGTGTACCCATGTTTGAAAGTGTGCGCTCCAACCGGTGATTATAAACTTCGCAAAGCACCACGCGCTCATCCATAGTATCGATATCAGCAGCCTCACATAAAGCACTCAAAAGCATGGCCACATCGCCCGTCTTTGGAAGCTTTAGGCCGTAAGTGACAGCCGACACTTCATCACCGTAAGTGATCAAAGTCACTTTTATCATGCGCTCACGTGCCGACGGTACTGGGATGGAAAGATACATGAAAGGGTCAAACTTGACGGATTTGTTTCCGCACGATGGGCAGACCAAAGTCGATCGATATTGCCCTTGGAAGGTGTCAACGATGCATGAATTATTTCTCGCCGTGTGAGCTTCCCATGACTCTGTCGCTATGTCTTCGTCCGATCTCCCGTCCGAATCCTTTTCGGTGATGTACGGTTTCTTCTTGACTCGATTCAAATCTTCATGCAAACCATCTAACAGGAACGCCAAAAGTTCCTGCGCATCCTGTTGCATGTAACCACTGAACTGCGGTGCAAAACGAGCGAGTGAAGACTTGAATTTACGAGGTGTCACGGTCAGAGCACCATCGCGCCAAAGTGCACCAATCAAGTTGGCGTACTCCTTCGCCAGCTCTCCGCCCATGCCGATGGGATTGTCCGTATTGATATCTGCTTCATACTTGTCGGATAAGAAGTAATCTGTCAGCAGTGAGCAATGACTCAAGCATTGAAGACCACTGTTCATGAAACAAGTGTTACCAAGGTTTCTTAATCCCGCCTTGCCGCGAGTACCCACTTTTGCGGCGTCGTCGCACGTGGAAACGTCATTCTTCGGAGTCAAACTCATTCCGTAACCCAGTGGCGAATCATCCATATCGTCGCCTCGTAGGACTAAGGCTCCGGAATCTGTGCTGTCTAAGCTATTTGTATCGTCATCTGGCCATCTGCCGTCCTTCTTGCGCTCTACTAATAGACACTGATTCGGCAACAGGTGGAAATCATCGAGCAGCTTCTTTGGATCATGCGTCAAAATCTCGCCTCTGTTCCCGAACACGTAGTCGGACACGCGCACATCATCGTCATTGACCTCTTCCAAGCTCCCAAACGCCATTTTCACGACGGTAATGAGCTCTGCAGCCGTGCTCTCTCGCCGGACTTCGATTGACCGCTCTTCGTCTCCGAACCGCACTCGCAGAGACAAGCCATAAATGTCTACATAAATTACCCCTCCGCGTCGCACACACGTTCTATAAATCGATCGAGACCCCTCCGCGTGACCGTACCACGACTCCAACTTCGTCATCGCGCTCTCGCGCACGATTTCAAAATCCTCTCCCTCTACCAACGCCGGTTTGAGGATAGCCTCGTCACCCGCCTCTGCGCTCGAGGTCGCCGCCCCCCGGCGCGTCACCGTCTCCCCGTTCGTCGCCGACGTCGACGCCAACAAGCTCCCGACATCGATCGCCCCCACGCTCGCTCCCGACGCACCCTTCACTTCCTCCGCGCCCTCGTTCGCCGCGCGCTCCGTCGCGCGCACAAAGTTTTCGAACCAAACCTTCGGCACGACAGCCACGCGCTCGCCCTCCTTGAGCGTCTCCGCGTCGACGCGATCGCGCGCGATCGCCAGCGCCTCCTTCGCGTCCGCGCCCGAGACCGAGACCGCGTCCATGGTCACCCCGACCGCGCGGTCGCGTGTGAGGGAGGAGCCGAGGCGCGAACGAACGAACCTCGTCGCGCCGAGCGCGTCAATCGACGACGCCGACGGACGAGGCGTGAGACGCGTGAGACGCCAGGAAGAGGACGACGATGCGTTTGTTGGCGCACAACATGCTGGCGTGTAACGCCAAGGTGCGCGCGCGAAGAGACTCGGTGGAGACGCGCGAGGATGCGGGACGCCGCCGGAAGCAAACGAAGACGCGCGAACGGACTCTGAGCGATGCGACGGCGCGCGCGCGGACGAAGGCGGAGAAGGAGGGAGAATCAGCGACTGACCGCGACGCACGATCGCTCGACGCGGCGCGCAGGGCGTGGTGAATGGGTTTCCGCTGAAGATTGTTCCCACGGAGACTCGAGAGGCGGAAGTGGACTTTAACGCCGAGTTTTGCGTACACATGTTGCCGAAGATGGAATGGGGCGCGTTCGTGAACGCGGCGAAAGAAATCGGTATCGATGGATTTCCGAGCGAGATTCCCGACGATGCAGCGAGTGACGAAGAATTTTTGAAAAAGTTTCACCACGCGTTGCTTGAGGTGCACGTCGAAGAAGGAACGCTCATCTGCCCGGAGAGTGGGAGAAAGTTTCCGATCAATAAAGGCATTCCGAACATGCTCCTGAACGAGGACGAGGTGTGATTGAAGTCGACTCGTGGCATCGAAGGATGGGGCACCGTTGTAAGTTTATCTATAGCTCTCTAATGACAAATGTAGCATACGTGCTCGGTAAATTATACATCCTCAGCGCTGCCATCACCTCCCTTCCTCGCGGCGCGCTCTGCGGCAAGTCTCGCCTGTTTTCTCTGTTCGTTTTGGGCCGCAGTGGCCGCGGCGACGGATCGACGAACCGCTGCAAGACGCTTTGCGTGAGTTTCAGAACCTCTCTTCGAAGGGAACTTGGGGACCTCTTCTCCACCGAAACCAGGGACGTGCATATCCCAGTGACGCTCGAGATGTAAGAGCACATCTTTTGGTTCTACCGAATCGCTCCCACGATGCTTAGCCAATTGTACGGCGTGATCGAGCAAATTGTCCACAAAGTCATCCGTAATCTCTAAAAGCAGCTCTTCAATGCCATCTTCAAAAGTCTCATCTGGAGCGAATTCTTTGAGGAGATCCTGAAGCTCCTCCTTACTGATCGCATGCCCTCCGTCTTCTGTCTTCTTACCCGCCACCGCCGCAGAAGCCGCCGCTGCTGCCTGCGCCGCCGCAAGTCTCTTCTGCGCCTCGTGTTTCTGTCTCAATTGCTCGGCGAGGTCCTCCGCCGTTTGTTTTCTCTACAAACGCGAACGCGCGCGCGCGAGGTGAACGAGAAAGGTCAGTCACACGTTTCATCACCGTGATCGCTCGCGCTCCGGAATCGACGACGCGCGCGAAGAGCCGGCGCTGCCCTAAACTTGAACACGAGCGGTTCTGCGAACGAAGATCCGTCGCCGTCCACCGCAGTCTCGAATCGATCGAGGGATCGCATCACGCGCGCATCGAGCAAACGAAGTATGTCGTTCGCGCACGCACCTGACGCCCACTCATCTTGCGCACGAGTCCGAGCTTGCACTCGCCCTCGAGCCGTGGAGTGCCGGTCGCTGCTGCCGCACTTCGCTCCACGAGAAGTCCTCGATGAAACGTGCCATCCTCGGCGCGCTCCGCGGCATCGCGTCAGGGGCTAAGAAAATCGTCACTTTACCGGTGTCGGTCATTAACTCCGCGAGAAATCGCTCGATGGGCGCGAAAAGCGACGCCAAGAGCACTTGGGCCGTCATCGGTCTAGGAAATCCAGGGAACAAATTTGACGGTACTCGCCATAACGTCGGATTTGACGTCATAGATGCAATCGCGACGAACGAGGGAATTGCGGTTACGTCGGCGAAATGTCGAGCGCTGGTCGGGGTTGGCAAGGTCGGTCAATGCACGGTGGTTTTAGCAAAGCCACAGACGTATATGAACCTCAGCGGCAAGAGCGTGCGGGACATCATGAGAACATTCAAGATCCCGCGCGATAGAATCTTGATCATTTACGATGATTTGGACACGCCTTTAGCGGAGCTTAGGATGAAAATGTCGGGAAGCCACGGTGGGCATAACGGTGTGAGAAGTATCATTGATGACGCGACGAAAGGTACAAAAGACTTTGCGAGGATGAAGGTTGGCATTGGACGACCACAAGACAGCACGACCCCGGTGTATGAGTACGTACTTTCGAAGTTCAACGAACAAGACGCCGCCAAGATGAGAGAGGCTGTAAACGAAGCGAAGAAAAGTGTGACAGACGTTCTGTTGGGAAATAACCTCAGCGATGCGATGACGCGGTGCAACAGCAAGTACGCACCAAAGAAGGTTAAGGCACCGAAGAAACCAAAGATGTCCAAGGATTCTGTAATTGTTAACGCTAAGGATGATGGAAATGGTGGAGTCAAGGTGACGCTGGAGGTGCGAGCGCAACACAACAATGCAAAGAAAAGCATTCCAGAATGATAATAGCTACATTAGAGCTAGGCTAGCTTATTTTTATTTAGCTAAATAAATCTTCTAAATTCAAATCGCTGTGATGCGCCTCCATCACCTTTGGATGTGATCTCGCGTACGACTTGAATGCATTCGCCCCGTAGCACTCGTACACTTGATTTCGACCTTCGTGCGAACCTGTTGATCGAAAAGACCTCGATTCTGCCGGTCGCCGCCACACCAACTCGTCGGGCAGATCAATCAACTCGACGGAATAGTCCAGACGAGGATTCCAGAAGTATGGGATAGAATATCGGGAGCGTGACGCAGCTGTATTTCTCACTCGATGCGGTGTCGCCAGCAAATATCCCTGCGTGCACAGTTGCAGCATTTCCCCCAAATTGACCACTAAAGATCCAGCAATCGGCGGCGCATCAATCCACGTATCGTTCACTTTCACCTGAAGACCGGCAACATCTTTGTCTTGAACGAGTAAGGATAAATATCCCGTGTCGCTGTGTTCCCCAACGCCGAACTCGTCAGACGACCCAGTCGGTGGGTAACGACATATTTTCATCTGAACGTTTGGCACATCACCGAACGTCGACTCAAAATAATCCTGCTCTAAACCTAAACCGAGCGCTATATAACTCATGACCCTTCGACTGAGAGCGTCCATGCGCCGATGAAACTCGTTCACTTCTTCTCGCAAAGTTGAGTCTCTCGGGAACTGATTCGGTCCGACGAGTCGCTCGTAAAACACCGCCGCGTCTCTGTCGTAAAGTCCTTCCACCCCGAATTCAATTTGTTCCCGCTTGTCCGTTCGTCCCGCCGTGTTTTCGCACCCTTCGTACATGTAGCCTCGAAAACTCGGCGACTTGGTGTAGCAAATCTCCAATTTCTCCTCGAGTGGACGCGCGAAAAACTCCTTCGACGCCTCGAGCACGCCTTCGGCCGAGAGTTCCGCGCCGTGATCGCACAGGTAAAAGAAGCCAATCTCGTGACACGTTCTCACTAATGACGAGGCGAACGACCGGTGCTCGGTGTCGCTCGCTTCGGGTTTCGGCAGATGAAACACGGGGAGTGTCGACGAGCCTGTGGAAGACGCCGACGAGCGCGTCATCGCGCGCGCGTCGCCAACCAGTCGAGAGCGCTGCAGCGCGCGCGACGTGGTCTTAACGACAGGCGACGACGTCCATCCAGACATGCGCGTCGGCAGCAAGTGCGGCTTTCGCCGACGCTCTCTACAACAAGTTACAACAATAGACGGATTCCGCGCGCAGCCATGGCGTCGACCACTCCCCTCAGACGGTCGCCCAGGGCGTCTATGATGGCCACATTTCCTCTCAGATCGAGAACTCGCAGCGATGGCGCGAATTCGCTCGGAGTTTTGATCAAATCGTCAAATGGAACGTCCCTCGGTTGCAGCGCGTTGTCGCTCGCGTTCAACACTTCTAAAGATTGAATGCCCCAAACGACGCTCGGCAGCGCGCGAAGCGCGTTTCCGGATACATCGAGGGTTTGTAAACTTCCACCGCGACGATCGAGAGCGCGCGCGAGTCGACACGCACACGCGTCACCGACCCACTGACACATGACGTCGACGCAGCGCAAGTCGTCGCTACGAGAGAGAACCAGCGCCCGCAGCGCCACCCCTCGCGGCATGCTGGGATCGAACCGCTTGCTGTTCGCGTCCAAGAGCGTGCGCGCGGTGGTCTCCTCGCTCGCGCGCGCGTCGTCTCCTCGCCCCGACGAGGACGACGACCGGAACCGACGAGACCGGTGAGGTGGCAACCGTGGCGCCGAGCACGACGTCGTCGCCTGCGACGATGCGCGCGCGTCGAGCGCACACTCGAGCGCGCGCGCGATCGTCTCACCGCATCCGCGCGCCGACGACGACGGGGTCTCGACCAACGCGGCCGCGGCGCGACGGCGCAACGACGCCGCGAGCATCCGGAAGAAAAAAGGCGACGCGCGCCAGACTGCCGCGTCGAAGGTTTCACCGAGTCGACGCGACTCGCGGGGAGATGACGGCGATGGCGACGAACGCATGCGCGCGTTTCCCGCGTACGTTTCCCGCGCGCGCGGCGACGAGCGCGACGGGCGCCGGGGCGACTCGGTGTCGCGGTGGATATGGGCCGACGCGTTCGCGGGCGCGCTTGGACGCGCGATCGGCGGCGTTCGTCGGACGAGGCGAGGTGGAGACGATGCGAGTGACGTCGCACGCGGGACGCTCGACGCGTCGCGCGCGAGACGCGGTCGTGGTGGCTGGGAAGAAGAAACTCCGTGGTCTCGTGAAGAAGGGTGGCGACGCTGCGGAGGCAGTGCTGACGGAAACGGCGCGGTTGCGCGCTGAACGCTCGATCATCGACGGAGAACTGAGAGAGATTCGTGAGACACGCGGTGAAGTAGTCATGGATCCTTCTGAAATTCAGTTGGAGCTCTTGCGAGAGATTCGTTTGTTATCGGCGGAGTTGCGCGAGCTCAAGGAGGAGGTGCGAGCGGCGACGCGAGGGGGGGACTTTAACGCGGTAGCGACGCCCGCGAACGCGCAGAGTGCAAAGAGTGATGATGACATGATGGCCATGCTCGGTGTGGGTGGTGAAGGGTTCGGTTTCGGAGATACTGCGGTGGCAGAGCAATTCGAAGCCCCCTTGCTCGATGTAACTCAGTGGAGGGGTGACGGCACCGATAGATCCGGAGAGTGGCCGTACGTCAAGCAGAACGAAGACGATATTTATTTGATGACGACTATACATAGGCGACTGAATGAAGCTGGATTTTGGGCGGGTGAAGACGATGAAGACGACATGTATTTTGGACAATCGACGAAGGACGCTTTATTGTATTTTCAGGCGAATGCCGGATTATCTGAGACCGGTCTCGTCGATCCGGATACGTGGCGCGCACTCCTAGGAGATGAAGAATTTAGATGGGGACCACCTCCCGGTGCGATTGCATTCGATGAAAGTCGACTTGAAGCTGCGCAATCGACCACCGCGAATCCAGACCATTTTATGGCAGAGGAAGACTACGCACCAGACGAATACGATCCGTTTGGACACGAAGATGAACGCGGGGAAGCTCAAGGACCCTCTTTTGAAACGAGTGGCGGCAAGAGTGCACATAAATGGCCAGTTTTACGGGAAGAAGATGGAGGCATGGAGGTGCACAAAATGCAAGTCATACTTGCCGAACGCGGCTACGACTCCGGTGAAGAAGACATGGAGTACTGGTACTTTGGAAGCGCAACTTCTGCCGCGCTTCTGACTTTCCAGGCTTCTGAGCGTTTGAATGAAACCGGCATTACCGATTTAGCCACGTGGCGCGCGCTTCTTAGCGACGATCTGACTGACATTTCTCCAGCCGAAGCGCTCGCCGCCATCAGCGACGGCGACTATCCGCACGATTTGGCTAGAACGGACAAGGTATTCTTACTAGGCGAGCAACGTTACGAGGATTGATTGACTTTATTCTCAGTCTCTCCCGTGACGCGTACACCTTTCAAAGCACGCAAATATTTTTGTAGTCGACATATCACATATCACATTCCCACACCAGTGCGAGCGCTCTAAAGAGCAAACTTTACTCGCGCGCACGGAGCGTGGCGCACCATGCGGCTCCCTGTGGACGGTGAGCCGGGGGTGAAACTCGTTCCCACGGCGAGCGGCGACGTCCACCTCGTCCTCGTGGACGAGGGTGCTGATACCGCTCACGAGCGCGTCCCGGCGCGAGCAATCGCTTTCGACCCGAGCGTCGTTCCGCTGGACTCGAGCGCGATCGACGCTCGCGAGAGGGAGTTGCGCGAGTTGGATGACGCGTTCGTAGCCTCCGCGTCGACTTTGTCGCAATTGGAACTGCAGGCACAGGGAAGAGTGGACGAACCCAGCGAACCAGACACCGCTGTGCTGCCGCGTCCGCCGTTGCTCACGCCGTACGACGTTGACGCGTACGACGCGCACTCCACACAGACGCCTTCGGTGGACTGGATTAAACACGAGAGTGAGACGCACACTTTGGAAGAAACGGACTGGATCGAGGTGGATCTGCTTTCAGAAGGCGGAGCGAGGGACTCGAGTTCGCTCATGCGTGCGCCGGCGCCGCAGAGCGACTTTGTTCGAGGTTCTTTTAGCCAAGTGCCTTTTACACCAGGAGGAGAAGGATGGGATGCGGCAGCGCGTGAGAGCATGGCAAAGCGCACGGATCTCGCGGAGCGTGCGGGCGCGGCTTGGCTTGAGGAGTTCAAAGCGGGTATTTACTTGTCTTCGTCGGCGTTGCCGGACACACTGCAAGGCATGCAAGAAATGTTCGACGTGGATACCGGAATAAAGAATGTTGAAGTTGAGTTGGAAAGACTGACGGTCGTCGAGGATGAAGAACTCCCGCAGTCTTATGACGATTTATTCATTGATGCGCTTCGTGGTGCAGTCAGACCGATGGATTCATCAAGCGATGAAGAAGAAGATGATGATGATGAAGTTGAAGAAGAACACGTGACTGGCGACGATAGAATGGTTGACGAAATCCAGGTAGAAGGTGAAGCTGAAGTCGAAGCCTTATTGAATGACACAAGGTCGATCGAATTGGGCCAGAGCCGAAGGAAGATGAGAAGGAAGACTGGGGAAACGTGGGCAGTGATGGAAAGATTCAATGATGTCCAGGAGGCATTCAGACGAGAGGTTCCTGCACCTGCTCATGAATTTCCTTTTGAACTTGATGCGTTCCAAAAAGAAGCAATAGTACACTTAGAAAAGTCTGAAAATGTGTTTGTCGCGGCGCACACTTCTGCAGGTAAAACGGTGGTCGCCGAATATGCCTTTGCCTTAGCGACAAAACACTGTACGCGAGCTATTTACACATCTCCGATCAAGACTATTAGCAACCAAAAGTTTAGAGATTTTGGGAAAAAATTTGACGTTGGTTTACTTACAGGTGATGTTTCAATCAGACCAGAGGCAGCTTGTCTTATAATGACGACTGAAATCCTCCGAAGCATGTTGTACCGTGGTGCGGATCTCATACGAGACGTAGAATGGGTCGTCTTCGACGAAGTACACTACGTGAACGATGCAGAGAGAGGTGTCGTCTGGGAAGAGGTCATAATTATGCTTCCAGCGCATGTTGGGTTGATTTTGTTATCAGCGACTGTGCCGAACGTCTTCGAATTCGCCGATTGGGTCGGAAGAACAAAGAGAAAGAAAATTTTTGTCACCGGCACGAAAAAACGTCCTGTACCGTTGGAACACTGTATATACTTCGGTGGAGACAAGGAAAAAGACTTTTATAAAGTCGGTGAGCACGAGGCGTTCCTACCCACTGGCTTTAAGATTGCATCCGACGCATACAAAAAGAAACAGCTTGGCAATAAAGCGGCATCAACACCGGGCGCAGCTGCGCCAGGATCTAAACAAATAGCGGGACGAGGTGGCAGAAGCGGGACACAAGCTGGACGCGGTGGACGAATCGGTGGGCGTGGTGGGACGCAAAATGTCACCGGTGGACGTGGTAAGCCTTCCGGCCCGAACGCGGGGCGCGACAAAAATATGTGGGTCGAGCTCATCCGCAACCTTGAGAGTCGCGAACTTTTACCGATGGTTGTTTTCGCCTTCAGCAAGAAGAGATGCGATTTGTTAGTCGATAGCTTGACTTCTATGGATCTGACCTCGAGCTCAGAAAAGCACGAGATCCACATATTCTGCGAAAGAGCGCTGAGTCGCCTTTCCGTTGCTGATCGCAAGTTGCCGCAGGTACTTCGAGTGCGCGAACTCCTGCGTCGAGGACTCGGCGTGCACCATGCTGGCCTCTTACCGATTGTCAAAGAAATTGTTGAAATGCTGTTCTGTCGGGGCTTGCTGAAAGTGCTCTACTGTACCGAGACCTTTGCCATGGGAGTGAACGCCCCCGCCAGATGTGTCTGCTTTCAAAGTTTGCGAAAGCATGATGGGCAGGACTTCAGAGGTTTGCTAAGCGGTGAGTACACGCAGATGGCTGGGCGAGCGGGTAGACGTGGATTGGATACAGTCGGTACTGTCATATTAGCGGCCTGGGAAAACTTTCCTCAAGAATTCGAGCTTCGACAGTTACTTTCTGGCCAGGCAACAAAACTTCAATCACAATTCCGTCTCACCTATGGAATGATTTTGAATCTTATGCGCGTCGAGGATCTCCGCGTTGAGGACATGCTAGCTCGTTCGTTCGCCGAATTTCACGCGCAGAGAAGTTTAATCGATAGGAGGGGTGAACTGGCCATCGATGCTGCCGCCCTTCGAAAGGTTGAATCACTCATAGAGGTTGAAGCTCAGTGCTCACCAGCTGAGTGGCAAAAAGCGATAGCCTGGGATGAGCATTCGAGAGAGATCGCGATGAGTGTAGAATACGTCCGCGAGGCCATTATGAGTAGCCGTGGAGCGCAAAATTCCTTGGCACCTGGTAGAATTATATTCGTCGCACCGTCTGGGGAGGGTGGCGAACAATCTGAAGGACTTCCTCGAGGAGGTGTCGCGAAATATTGCGTTCTTCTTCGCACTTTAGCGCCCGTGGGCGCTGCTAAAAGTTTCGTGGTTCTAGTTGCGTGTCCTGAAGGTCATTCGATGGAGAATACGGCGAACATGGAGGACAAGACAGAGTCAAAGGAGTTGAAGCCAATGAAGAAGGGCGACGACGATGATTTTTTTGGAATGGGTAAAAAGTCCATGGGAAAACGCAGCGCGAGCACGAATTCGAACAAGATGCCCGAAGGTCTTCCGTGGTTTAAGCAAGCGGGCGGTATAGAATACGTCATCGCGAGCGTTCCTGAGTCGGCCGTGCTCGCCATCACAACGAGTCGAATCAACGTCGAACAGGATGCCATATTAGACGATGTAGATTCGGCAGCCGCGACGTCTCGGGCTCTTCTCGCCTTGGAAAAGCTTTCCAATGAGACCACGTTTGAAGCGCTCGACCCTCTCAAGGATTTGAAGATTCAAGATATCGTCACCGTCGAGGCGTGTCAGCGCCACGCCGAGTTGGTCAAATCGTTACCGCCGAAACCAGTCGCGTCCGCACAGAAACTTCGAGAATGGTCAGCCTTATTGAGAGCGAAACACATGCTCATAGCGAGAATATCTGATCTCGAATTCGGTCTGTCAGACGCCAATTTGCTTCAGATGCCAGATTTTGAAGCGCGCGTAGCCGTTTTGCAGCACATGGGATATCTCGACGAAAACAGAACTGTGACGTTGAAAGGGAGAGTCGCGTGTGAAATCGCCACTGGCGATGAGCTCGTCGGCACCGAAATAATTTTTGCAGGTGTTCTTGCGGACGTACCGGCAGAAGAGGCGGTCGCACTTCTCGCTTCCCTCGTATTCCAGGAGAAAAACGCCTCTCCACCAGAGCTCGAAGGCTCTCTGAAGGATGCGTGTGATCGAGCGAAAGAATTGGCGTTTGCCGCCGGAGAAATCCAAATGGCGCATGGAATTCAAATCGCACCGGATGAGTTCGTGGAGACGACCATGCGCTTCGGTTTGTCAGAAGTTGTCTACGAGTGGGCGAAAGGGACGCAGTTTGCGGACATTTGTCAACTCACCGACGTCCAGGAAGGAAGCGTCGTTCGTACGATCGTTCGGCTCGATGAGATGTGCCGGGACGTCAGAAATGCCGCGCGGATCATGGGGGATAGCACACTGTTCGCGAAGATGGAAGAAGCAAGCGCCTTGATCAAGCGCGACATAGTGTTTAGCGCTTCGCTGTACGTCGCCGGCGCGTGATGTCGCCGACCACATAGATTGCATTTCGTACTTTTAGCTAAAATTTTCTATATTTCGTATTACAATTTGGCGAGTTCCTTCTCGAACGCTTGCGACAACTTCTCAGCGCACTCACGCACGCCGCTCGGGTCACCCTTGGCGTTGTACACGTAAGCGTTTCTGAAAACGGTGCGAACAAGCGCCACGAACTCATCCGGGCTTTCGATGTGACCGTCGTGCAATTTGGACTCGATCGTCTTCAAATCCATCGGATGCTTGATGATGACGGGATAATCAGGAATATTCAGCGCTTCCCAGTCCACCGGCTCGACGAACGGCCACGCCTGTCTCTTCATTGTGAACAACTTCTTCAAAATCCCCGCGCACGTCTTTTGCCATTTCCTCTTCCCTTGGCTCAACGGCGTCGTCCATTCACACACGTCCGGGTGCGTCTTCTCCAACGCGTTCAGCTCACTCGCCGTCAACGGCCTTCGCGTGCCATCCAGCTCCACCTTGACCAACTTGTACGGCTGAAACGGACTCAGCGGTCCCTTGAGCGACGCGCCGTAGTCGCCCTCGTCGAGCGCCTTTGGCACGCACACCGCTGCGTACACGAAACGCGCGCGCGATCCCTCGTCAGTCCACGTTCGCAAAGATCCCGATCTCTCTCTCACGCGCGAAACCCCACCCCTCACGCGCGCGTCTCGCCCGAACGCGCGCGCGCACGCGCATCGCCCGTCGAGATCCCCTCATCCCGCGCATTCGCGCCGCGCGCCCTCCGGCCCCACCGTCCACGCGCGCCTCACCGAGCCACGCATCGCGCGCGCGCACGACGCTCGATCCATCACGCACCGCACTCGCATCCCGGTCTCGCCGGCGGCGGCACACACGATTCCATCGTCCCCGCCTTTTTCTCTGCCGCCCCGACGCGCCCGGCCGCCCGCCCGGCCTCGGACGCGACGACGTTCGTTTTGAACACTCTTCGCTTTTTTACACGTATGATACGATATTTTATTCGCACACAGTGTACGAAAGAGCCCATCCGTCTGTTGTTTGTCACCATCCTCGCCCCCGCGGGCCGCGCGGTGGCCCTTTTTCAAGCCTCGAGTCGCGCGTGGGCGTGGACGGGGAGGAGAAAACGACACGCGCGCGGGCGATGGCGAGGTGGCGATGAAAAAAACGATCGCGACCGCGAGAGCCGTTTGGCGCCAGAGCGCGACGACCGACGACGAGGACGGACGACGACGACGACCGACGACGACGACGAGCGTGCGTCGACGAGACGGCGACGGCGACGGCGACGGCGACGGCGACGGCGACGGCGACGCGGGTCAGACGACGACGTCGACCGACGAGGGCGCGGCGCGAGTGACGTCGGAGACGGGAATCGATCGCGCGAATCCCGAGGGTGGACGCGCGCGGGCGGGTGGATTTCGAATCGGATTGGGGGGCGAGCGATTTTGAAATCGGGCGAGGGACAGCCGGGGACGGACGGACGGACGGGCGCGGGCGCGGGTGAGTCGCGCGAGGGGTGATCGACAGGACGAGGGCGACGACGGCAAACGACGGAACGATCGGTGCCGGGAGAGGAGATGACGCCGTCGAGAAAACGACCGGCGAGCCCCGACGCGCCTCGACGGTTGGTGCAGCTTTTGGATATCGACGGCGATGACGTGCCGTGCGTCAACTATAAAAAGTTGTTGAAGGAACAGGGTGGAAACACGTACTCGCGAGGAGGAGAAGGAGGAGGAGATGGTGTGGGGTCGTCGGCGGAGAAGGCGGACGATCCGATGCGACGAAGGAACGAACCTGGGATGAAGTCGCCGAAGTCGCTGTTGGAGAGCGGCGCGACGGGCGGGGGCGGACACATGGCGGCGGTGATTCGAAGAATCGAAGCTTTGTATCAAGGAGGCCGTGGAAACGCATCGAGCGATGAGGATGAAGATGAAGAGGAGGATTCAGAGATCGAGGAAGATGATGAGGAAGAAGACGAAGCCGAGGGAGAGAGCGGGGACGAAGACGGCGAAGGCGACGAGGAGGGCGAGAGCGGAGACGAAGATGATTCGGGTAGCGAAATGGAAGATCCAGACGATAAACCCACCATGACACCGAATGGTTCTCAGCGCATCGAAGCACCAGGTGCGGCAAAAACTTCCGAGGAGAAGAAGGAAAAATCGAAAAACAAGAAGAAGAAGACAAAGAGGAAGCGAGATGCCGACTGGTACGACGTAGACGATGATTTCATCGACGACGAGGAATTGGACGAATATTTTGAGGATGATGGATTAAAGACAAAGCATAGTGGATTCTTCATCAATAAGGGTGAATTACAAAAAGTCGATGAAGAGGGTCGAACTCCAGTCAAGGTTTCGGACGTCGTAGTCGAGGACCATTCCGCTGCAAAGAAAGTGGCGAAAGTTTCCAAGAAAGAGAAGAGTGTGGAGTGGACGGAAGAAGCGAAGAAATCGCTTCTCAAAGCAGTTACAAAATACGGGAAGAAGTGGGCGCTGATTCAGGACTGTGGAGAATTCGAAGAATTGAAAGCGTACTCTACGTCTCGAATACGAAGCCAATGGACTATTTTGCACGATGAATTGAAGGCGCGCGGCATAGATATCGTCATCCCCATCGCTCCGCCAAAGCCCCCTACTATGGCAAAGGATGTTGACGACGATGAGGGGGATGAGGAAGGATTAAATACTCCGAAGAAGTCACAACCAATGGGAGCGAGTGGTGTTACGTCGTCACAGAAAAAGAAGGCGAAAGCTTTGACCAAGGTGCTTGACGAGAGTGATCCTCGACACCCCGAAGCGCGAAAGAAAGTGCTGGACGGTAAATTTAACGAGTACGCAAAGATTAAGACGATGGTTGAGGCCCAATGCGACGTCATTCGCACCGCAAACAAAGATAAAGTGAGCGGCACGCGAGAAGATCAATACACTTTCGAATGGACAGATGAACTCGCAGAATTCATGAACTGTACGCTAGCTCGTATCTTTTTTGCCACCCCAAAACAATTTTCTGCGCCAATATGGACGGAAGTGCAGAAACTTTGGCCCGAGGACTTCAAAATGGATGAGGCGATGCTCCGAAAGAAGCATACGCAGATACAGAAGAAAAAAACTACTGCGGAAAAACAAGCCATAGTTGGCTTGATAAACGAGGGATCGGCGGCGAAAGAAGATTCGCCGGCGTGAACATGTCTTGACGATTTAGAACACGTGTGAATGACGAATATTTCGCTATTTGAGCTCATTTCCCTATTTCTCGAAGCGCCTGGTGAGATTTCGCAAATTTCTCCTCGTGAATCACCGTAGCGCGCTCAAGAAGTATTTGCGTCGCACCTACGCTCGACACCGTGCGGGCGACATGAACGAATCGTTCTTGACTCATTGCGTCGAGCACCCGCGTTAATTTTTTCGTCATGGCCCGATCGATGCCGTGAAGCGTCGTATTGGCTTCTTCAAGTTTTGCTCGCGCCAACTGCAACAACGTCATGAGCTCATCCCTTTCCGATTCGAGCTCTTCTTTTCGCACGCGCGTGCTTCGAATGGCGTTTTCATATCTCGACAATTGTTGCACTCGATTTATCTCTTCATGTTTCGCATCTCTGTTCAACTCCATCAGGGCGGCCCGCGTCGCTCGCAACTCTTCGCGCTCCGCCTCTCTCAACTTTTTCACCATCTCCAACTCTCTCTTCGCCTTGCATCCACCCGCTCTCTCCGATTCAAGTTGACGCTGTAATTTTCCGCGCTCGATGATCCACGCTCTCTCGGCATCCCTGCGTCGCGTCGTCGCCGGCATCAGTCGTGGTCAGCCCGCTGACTGTCATACGAATCGTCGACGAGTCAACGCGCTTCCCATCGTCGCAACATCGCACCTCATCGCGCTCACTGCGCACGGAGCGCTTCGACGTACACTCTGACAGCGCATCGACTTCTCGCGCGGCGCCGGCGACATCGTGCGGTCGCGAGCGAATCGGCGACCCAAAAAAGAGAGCCGTCAGCCTGTGACGCGCAGCAATGTCGACGCACGAACCGGCGTCGGAGGAGCGCGACGCCGAAGATGGCGCACCGGTGCCGGCGGTGACGGCGTGCACGACGACGACCGGGACACGCGCCGCTACCACCGGAGGTGAGACGACGGCGTCGAGACCAGAGATGTACTTTCTCGCCCACAACGTCGCCAAGAAGCACAACGTCGGTACGATCGCACGTTGCTGCACGGCGTTCGGCGTCAAGTCGTTGGTACTGATTGGATCTAGGGAGTACAACGCGTTCGGCGCGCACGGCGCGGACGGGCACGTGCGGTTCGAACATTTTGACTCGCTTGGGGTTGCTAGGAAAAAGTTGAAGGAGGAAAGAGGTTGCACGCAGATATTGGGAGTGGAGATTGTAGAAGACGCTCGACCGATCGAGAGTCATCCGTTCACTGGTAACACGGCGTTCATCATGGGTAACGAGGTACGTTTGATCGATGCCAAGGTCATCGATGGTTGCGCACGAGACTTCTCGTCGTCTTGCGCACCGACACTGACGTAGCGACTCGCACTTTCCTTTCTTCTCGCAGGGCCACGGCATGACGGAGCAACAGAAAGCCATATGCGACGGTTTCGTATACATACGACAATATGGGCCCGGAACTGCGTCCCTGAACGTGTCTGTCGCGGCTTCCATCGTCATGCATCACTTTGCCTTGTGGGCTGGTTACGACGAGCGCTCTCGACTGGGCGAAAAATACGTCGTCGCCGAGCGTCCAATACGCACACACAAACGCGGCATCGTCAGCGACTCTCCGGATGAAATTCGTGCACGTCGAGCCGCAGCGCGCTTGAAGCGCGAGGCTGAAGAAAAATCGAGTGCGCTTCCTGTAGACGACGCGCCCGCTTTTTAAGTAGTAGGATGATTTTGTCATAGCCACCTCACACCGAGCTGGGACATGCGCACCGTCTCCGTGCGGTGGTCCGGAGGCGATCCCGGGACGTTCACCGTCGACGTCGACGACGACGCCAAGGTTTCAGACCTGAAACACGCCATCGAACGCATCACGAGCGTGCGACAGTCTCGTTGTAAATTAATCAATCTTCGTCTGCGAGGAAAGCCGGCGACGGACGATGCGGCGCTGTCGAGCATAGACAAACTGCCAAAGGTAGTGATGATGATGGGGCAGAGAGAGGCGTCGTACGAAGCCGCGCGCGAAGCCGAGGCGCGCGCCGCGATTGCTGCGCCGAACGTGGAAGATGACTTTGAAGTCGACGCCGGCACTGCACTCTCGGTGTGCGACAACCCGACGTACCAACAAAAGCTGCAGAGACGAGTCGAGAATCATCAAATGAAAATGCTAGCCGCGCCGCGGCCGGGAGCCAAGTGTCTGGTGTTGGACGTCGATTACACGCTTTTCGATCACAGGACGACTGCGGAGAACGCGCGCGAGTTACAGCGCCCTTTCTTGCACGAGTTCTTGGCGCGAGCATACAGAGCTAAATTTGACATCTTCATCTGGTCTGCGACTTCTTTAAAGTGGATTGAGTTGAAGATGGGTGAACTGGGAGTGTTGGCGCACGAAGATTACAAAGTGTGTGGATTGATTGATTCCGGAGCCATGGTGACAGTTGAAACGTCCAAGTACGGGGTCTTCAACTGCAAACCTCTCGGGTATCTCTTTGCGAAAGCCTGGCCGGCGGGTGTGGAATATACGCCGAAAAATACCATCATGTTTGATGATTTATCTCGAAATTTCATCATGAATCCGCAACTAGGATTGAAAATACGTCCGTTTCGCAACGCCCATACGAACAGAGCAACCGACATCGAGTTGCTCCGATTGGCGGAGTATATCGAAGCTCTCAGTGAGCTCGAAGATTTCACGTCGCTCAATCACAATCGCTGGGAACGCTACTTAGAGAAACTTAGAAACCCTTGAATTTCTTTGTAATCGTTTGTATAAAGATGTACAGTGTTCAGCGTGTCACTGATTTTCGCAAACGCGCTCCGCACACGCGTACGCGGAGGACTCGACGACTGTCAAGACTCGTGCTCGGGCCGAAAGAACTATTTATTTACGATCGCCTCGTCCATCTGACTCCAGATTTTTTCCCGTTCGAGAGTCTACGCATACGCGATGACGACTCGAACGATGCGGACGAGTGTTCCTCGACAGATATGCTGGCGGTCGCGTTGCGATACGAAGGCGCGAGCCGTACCAGCGCGCGCTCAGTCATCGAACTCTTCTTCTTCCATCGCGAACGCGAACGACGTGGTGAAACAGCGCGTGGTCATCACCGGTAGCACTCGCGGTCTCGGACTTGAGCTCGCGAAGAGTTTTCTCTCGCAAGGCGATAAAGTTTTCGTGACGTCGCGAGATGCAGGAAAAGTCGCAGAAACGGTGGCAGCTCTTCGCAAAACGTATGGTGACGATGTCGTTGCGGGTTTGGAGGCAGATGTGAGTCGAGCGGAGAGTGTTCAAGCGCTCGCAGACGCTTGCGTGGATGCGTTCGGAGGTGTCGACATGTGGATAAATAATGCCGGATCGAATGGTTATCAATATGAAAATCTGGAGGATGCTGACCCGAGCGTCTTGGAGGAGGTTGTTCTCACCAACTCACTGGGATCAATTCTTTGCACCAGGCAAGCGATTCGAACGATAAAACAGACTTCCGGGCGTGGACATATTTTTAACATGGAGGGTGCAGGTTCGGATGGCAATGCAACTCGAAAGTTTGCGGCGTACGGACATACAAAGGCTGGTATGGCACAGCTATCGAAGACGATGGCGGTCGAGCTGAAAGATGTACCGATCAGTGTGCACACCATCAGCCCAGGAATGGTATTTACGGAATTAATTTCGAGTGGTCGTTACTCGTTTGGCAGTCAGGGGCGAATGTTCGTCAACGCACTTGCTGAGCCCGCCGACGTCGCGGCGGCGCAGATTGTCGAACAAGTGAAACAAGCGACAGCAAGCCCCGACTCAGTCAATAAGATAATAGCGATCAAAGTGCTTACACCTACTGTCGCTCTAAGAAAAATGTTTGGTCGCTTCATCTTAGGGGAGAACCGGGACAGATACTATCCAGAGAAAGATGAGTAAATTTTGTCTTAAAAGGAACTCTTATTAGGCGCTTTGTAATAGACCGTGCGCGCGTCTAGCGGAGTTGCACTTCAAACCAGTTCTCGTTTGTCTTGGAGTGAAAGTCGCATGTAAACTTTTTCGCGACAGCGGAAACCGTTCGCCTGGATTATGTCTCCCTGTATGAGAGCGTCTCGCACAGCAGTGTCGGTCCACTCGGCATACGAAACAACCGCAAAAAAACATCTGACGTGTTTTGATACACCGACAAAGACTCGGTTCACAGTACCGTAGCTGCCCATGATGTTTCTAACCCACATACTTGCCTCTGTGGAAACAGTTTGAATCAAACGCCGTTCACTTTCTGATGGCTCGTCGCTCAAACGAAGGATTTTGTCATCAACGCGAAGCTTTCTGCATACAGCTTGCATAAAGTCAAACGGTAGCATTTTAAGATTCACCTTGGGATTCGTAATTTTTGGTACGGCTTCAGCCACAGTCGCTTTGTACCAGTCATCAATTTTCTTTTGAGTAAAGAAACCATTTGATGACTTCGTCGCAAGTTTGACTTCGTCGTTGTCGACAACAGGCTTGTTCGCTATCGATGCGTACGCAGGTTTTTCATCATCCGCAGGGAAACCCGGTTTATCGAGTTTATGGATAGCTTTTTCTTTTTGAACAATCTTGATGTCGTCTGTTCTCGTGTCTTTCAGCGAACTGATGTTCAGCCAGTCTGATTTGAGTGGACCAACAACGCGGGCAGTGAACAGGGCCTCTTTGAACGAGATGACACCCACTGCTCGGTACATGCGCCCACCGCGTCGCGATTTGATGATATCAACAACGACCGCACCTTGTGTGTGCATCGAACGCGGATCGACTTTTAGCGGTAATAACATTTGAACCTTGCCAGGTCCACGCTGCCCCTGTAATCGAGCAAAGCGGAGCGTTGGTGTGTGATAACTGAACGAGACGAGACGGGCCAGACGCTGCACGGCATTCATACCTGCGCGCTGTCTATCACTCGGAGTTACCACGGTGTTTGGAAACACCAAATCCGCTTTTACTTCGATTGATGTCCAAAATTTTGTATCGATCTCTAAAATGACGTCATCGTCATCGTTGGTTGACATCCAGAGCTGATCCGCGGGATCATCGATGAACGTGGCCCGAGGTGGAATGTGTAAGATGGGTTCGATGGCGTTCCACGGTTGCGATGGATCCCGTAGGGCGATATCATCCATGAAACCACAGAGTTCCCACCTCTCGCCGCTTGACGCGTCGTGTGATCCTTCCTCCGACCATTCTTCCTCTTGTCGAAATTCTCGACAAAACATGGCATAGAGCGCGAATTCGTCGTAGGATAGCAAATTAGTGTGAAACACCGCCCATGCGGCGTCTCCACCGTCGGTGTAGCATTGAATCATCTTTCCCTGCTCTATGCTTCTCAGGAATTGCGCGTCGAGATACGATTCCATCATGCCTTCCGGCCACACCTCAGTCATCGCCGCTTGTTCGAGTCCTCGTAGGCTCGCCGCTCGCACCGCGTGACCCACGGCCATCTCGCTCGCGGTGTCGTCGCTCTCGCGCACGCGAGCCCACTGCTTCAGACTCAGAATTCTCGGTCCGAACCCACTAAGACTCACGCCTTTGACGTTTTTCACGCTTCGCATCCCTCGTTCATCGGCCAATTTCCCGCCAGTCTCCGCCGGCAGACACCATCCCGCCTCTCTCGCCAACGCCGAAGTGGTCCTCGCCTTCACCCCCTCCGTCGTCTCCGAACGCGTCTCTTCGACCATCGCGGACGCTTCCTTGTTCATCCCATCGCCGCCTCGTCCGTTCTCTTCCGCGCTCTCGCTCTTCGCGCGCTCCATCTTCCCTCGCGACGAATGGTATCGCCGACGGTTGACGATCGACGCGATGACTCGTCCTCGTGTCGTTCCTCGTCCTCCTCGCGTCCCCCACGCCGTCTCGCGTTCACCGACGCGCGCCGACGCTCAAAGAAATAACACGAGCACAATGTTTTTCGCGTCCTCCGCGCGCCTCGCGCTCCGTCTCCGTCGCGTCGTCGTCGCCCGTCGTCGTCTCACGTTCATCGCACCCTTCGAGAGCTGGAAAACAAAGTCAACGCGGACGGAGGCGGCGATCGATCGCGCTCGATGCGGCGACCGACCGACCGACCGATCGATCGACCGACCGACGCGGAGGGCGGTGGAGGCGCACCCACCGCACCCGCGAGGGAGGGCGTGAGCGCGCGTCGCGTCGCGTCGCGTCGTGTCGCGTCGAGAGATGGAGCGACCGAGGGTGAACGTGCGCGATCACGATGAGAGGTACGAGCCGGTGAATGATTCCTTGCTCGGCACGGGGTCGTACGGGTACACGAAGCTCATGCGAGAGCGAGCGACGGGACGCATGTATGCGTTGAAGTACATCGAGAGGGGGGAGAAGATCACGGAACACGTGCGGAGGGAGATTGTGAATCATCGGAATCTGTCGCATCCGAACATTGTGAAGTTTAAGGAGGTGCTGGTGACGCCGACGCATCTGGCGGTGGCGATGGAGGCGATCGGAGGTGGTGAACTTTTCAGTTACGTGCAGCAGCAGGGTAAATTCACCGAGTCGCAGGCGAGGTATTTCTTTCAACACTTGATATCTGGTGTGGAGTATTTGCACAACATGCGAATCTCTCATCGGGATTTAAAGTTAGAAAACACACTAGTAGACCTCACGACGACGCCTGTGCTCAAGATTTGCGATTTTGGATTCTCGAAGGGAGGTTTCGACAGTCAGCCGAAGACACAAATTGGGACACCGGCGTATATATCACCCGAGGTTTACAGTGGCTCGCAGCCGTATGATGGTGCAGCTTCAGACGTATGGGCTTGTGGAGTGCTGTTGTATGTCATGTTAGTAGGTAGATATCCATTTTCAGATCCTCAAGATCCGAATAACTCGCACAAAATGATGCAACGAGTGCTCTGCGCAAAGTTTGAGCTCCCGGAAGAAATGACGCAAGAGTGCAAGGATTTACTCTCAAAAATATTCATCACCGATCCCAAGAAAAGAATAGCAGTGTCCGGAATCTACAAGCACCCTTGGTTCTTGCACGATTTATCTCCTAGTGTGCCTCTTGGTGACTCGCAGCCAGGACCAACAGAGGATACAGAGGGTTTGCAGAGCCTCGAGGATATAAATGCCATCGTTGATATCGCACGTGAACCTCCAATAAAGCCAACGAACCCTTGGTCTTACGATGACATGGATGGAGATGGCATCGATGACGCTAGCTATCTAGACGACGATTACTAGCTTGATAGGAAGTGGTTACGATGACACGTTAGAAATTAGCTATGAGGCGGTGTATTAATCATATTAATACTAAAACTTGTTATCTGGACGTGTCTCCAGCCACTTTTGCACGCCTTGATTAGCTGCAACGTTCTCTAAAACGGCGGAGATCTTTTCGCAATCTGCAAACGAAGCAGCAGCCTTGTCAGCAGCAGAGAAGGCCTGAGTGAGCGCGCAGTACAAAACGATGTCCGCTAGAGACATCTTGTCCCCAACCGCGAAACCGTTGTCTCCGGTGACTGCTTCGATCTTTTTCATCCACGTCTTCATGGTATCACTATACCACTTCTCTTTCGCTTCTTCGATTTCTGGCGTGGTGGGTGCAAACGGATTACCGCGAACCTTGTTGTACGCATCTCTCAAGTCACGAATATGCTCACAGTATGCATCAATCTGCGCTTCTTGAATTTTACCTTTGCCCATCAATCCTAAGTCTTTAGCGATGTAACGCTCGATTGCACGACTCTGCCCGATTCTATCATTACCAACCTCCAAGATGGGCAAACGCATCAGGTTGGCGTCGAAAACTCCACTCTCCTTGTCGATTCCGTGCTGATCACAAATCTGTGGTTTTGCACCGTCCATTGAAAACGTGTATCTGTAATCATCGTATTCCACATTGGCGGCAGCGAAAATGGTACGAATAACTTCCGCCGCACCGCGGGCGTCAAAATACCTCAAGGTGGGCTTCTTTTTACGAAGTTTACTCCCAGACTTGGCAGAGATGTGCGCCTTGATGATTCCGGCGCTCGCGATGAAACCAATGCCAAAAGCTTGCGCCGCCGATAGTTCAATTGCAATTGCTCTCGGTTGTGTGACTGGTGCAGGAGTAGTTTTAGCGGCGATGGAGGCGATTTCATGTGTCTTTGTCGGCGGGGCTAACTTGGACGAAGGTGACGCGCTTTGAGCGACGATGCGCGTTCGGTCGACTCTCGTGCGACCTAACGTTATAGATCGTGCCATCAAAGGCGCGTTAGTAATCGATAACATGTTTTAAACTTCTGGAGGAGAAGGTTTCGAAAGAGACGCGTACACTGCGGTCGGTCAGCTTAGCTTATGCGCACCAGGTAGAAACCAGAAAAGTGCTTTTGCCGAGGAAAGTGGCAGGGTGCCTTTACAATCTATTCCGTCACAATCTTCTTTCTAGAACTATTATTAAAACATTACTAGTACTATCTCTAATTATCACGCGATGTTAGTTATCTACTCCATTTTAGAGGGTCCGATGACGTCGACGAGCTCATAGGCGTCGATGATGTTGACCAAGAACCAAATGTTTGCACCAAAAAATGCAAGAGAAGCAGTCCAAAGAATCCTGTAAACCTGCATACCTTTGAATTCAAGCGAATAAGCCCATACCAACCAGTGTAACTGGGCAATAATCCAAAGTGAAAATGAAAAAATTAGGTGTTTCTTTCGATAGCTTCTCATGAGAGACGGGAGGATGAGCGGCAAGAGCATGAACCACCACACAAAATATTGCGCAGTGCACACCTTGTTAAAAGTGACAAAAGCAAGTGTTTGCGCAAACAAAGCAAAAGGCATGTCACGAGAGAGGAGAAAACCTAGAACTAGTACGACACTGAGCGTCGCTAGAGCACTCGATGCCAAGAGATCTGAGACTTGCTTGACACGTGACTGCGACAACACGGCTTCGTGTTGCAAGTGTGCGTCTAAGTACACACCATAAAAAGCTGGTGCAAAGTTATGACGGTGATCTGTCCTCCGAACGTGATAAAGTATAGATTCATCCAAATATTCCATTCCATACGTGGCAAAAGAAACCCAGCTGAGTCCGAAGAATGCCAGCGCAGAGAGTACACCAAATTTAACATTTTGGACTGTCACCCAAGAGAGGAACTTAAAGTTTTGAAACAAGCTGCGATTACCAACAATATCTCTCTTGCTTAAGTATGCGACAAACATCAGCGAGTGAATGATTGGATAGAGTCTAAAGTGCACGACGGCACCGTACGCAATCGCCCCTTTTGCGATATCACCGACCAACAAAGAGTGTACTACTAGCAGCATCAAAACTCCCGTCAGAGACTCACAGCTTCCTCTGGTGCTTATCGTACACGTGAAGGGATTAAATAACCACGTCCACAGTGCGTATTTGATCTCACGTCCATTATACCCTCGCAGTAGACCAATTTTCAGTATCAGTCCACCAACTACGATATCTAATGCGCTGAACAAAACCTTGCCGTATACCTCGTGAATGAGCACGTTGGGAGTAAGCAGTATGGCTAGTACAGGTGGATACCTGTACGTTGCGCGCGCATATGGTGACCCGCCATTGACTACGTGTCTTGCAGCGTCTGTGTAAACGATGTAGTCGACGTCCGTATACTTGACGTCGAAGTTAGCGTCCTGATGGGCGCTCCACAAGATTAGAACGAGGCGTAAAGCGATGGCGCACGCAAAGGTAAGGGCAAAGTCACTTCCATTATCTGATTTGACTAGCTTTACCATTGATCGAGCGACGTCTAGTGCGGTCTGGAGACTGAAAGTTTTTCTTCGACAACTAAGCTAAAGTTTTTGAGCTCTACTGATGGTATCGAGGAGTTCGTTCAATTTGTTGTGAAACTCAGCGCGTTGCGAAACGTTGCGATCGCGAGAAAAGGGCTGCTCCGGGTGCGCTCTCTCTTTCGACGCTGACTGTGACAAGCTCCGCGGAAAATCCAAACACTCAGTGGCGACGCTTGTTCTGTTCTTGTAAGAGGACGCGGTGTTGATGGACTTTTGATAGCCAGATATTCCTCTTGATGATGATGGAGACGAGCATGGACCTATTGATGCACGATTGATAAAATCCACCATTCTTCGCAGTCGCGTTTCAGTTTTCTTCACGCTAGCTTCAGCTATCGCTTTTCTAGCTTCTGCATCTTTGGCTGCTTTTTCTATCATCATCATACGACAGTAGAAGTCTGCTTCATAATGATTATTCGTTGAACTATCGTCAAATAGACGAATAGGTCGTACATCAAGTGGCACTTTGTTACCAAAAGGCGCACTGACGGGTGAGTTCTGTGCGCTATCGTACATTTCCACGGAATGTTGAGACTGACTTTGGGGGACGCTGAACAAATTTGCCTTCCAACAGATTTCTCTTTCAGTAGCATCTTTAGCGGATTGGAATAGACGCACTGCCTCATCGAGCGCTTCTTGAGATCTCTGTATATCGATTTCATATTTGCGCTGATCGTCCTTGAGTTGCTCCACTTCTTTCTTCAACACATCCATCTCTGCTTGCGTTTTCTGCTTGTCGTCTTCTTGTTTTGCTCGGATTATCTCTGCCTCTTCAAGCTCTTTTCTCATTTGCAACCGAAGTGTTTCCAACTCATCCTCCATCGAACCTTGGTCTTCGTCAAGTTCCCTCAAGAGTGCCGTCTTTGATTCAACCGCGGCTTCCAGTTCTTTCAACTGTCTTTTGACTTTATCCACATATTCTTCGTGCTCCTCGAGAATCTCCATCGAAATTTTCGTGTCACACTTCGCTTGAAAAAGTCGATTCTCTTCTTCTTCGATTTCAACCTGCAAGTTTTCCAAGTGACTTCGCAATCTCTCTTCTTCATCCTGACATGCCTTGCGCACGACCGCGGAGCTCTTGTGTTGGTACTCCAAGTCTTCCGCAAGCTGCGCTTGTTCATTCTCCAGGATGGTTAGTTGCGTACGAGTCTTCGTGAGTTTATCTTTTACCACCGCTTCGTCACTAGACGTAACTTCTCTCGTCGTCCTAAGTTCTGTCGTTTCCCGGCGAAGTTTTTCGAGCTTGAGCGTTTCTTCGTGTACCTGACTCCGAATTTGTGCTAACTCGTCTCTTAGCTTTGCCTTGTGGTAGCCGTAATTGATACTCTCCACATGCGATTCTTCGTTACCAAGCGTATCAACACCATCAGTTTCAACGATCTGCTCTTCACCAATAGTATTATTTCCGTTCGCGTCCCCTAAAGTCTCTCGTTCTCGCTGACTTTTCAGCAGAGCCTTGACGAGCTCCTCGGCATCCGCGCTCACGGCGAGGCCCATCTCAGCCATGGAAAAGTTTGTCGACTCCACTGGGGTCGCTGGCGGCGGAGTAGTCTCCATACTAGAACCGATAGTTCCGTCTCCGTCTCCTTCTACGTCTATCGCGATCGTCAACCGCTCTCGGGTCTCTGCATTTGCCCGCATCGCTTCGGCTTGCACCGCCTCGCACCTTGCCTCCATCTCGTGCCGAAAACGCTCTGCCCGCGCGCGCGCCTCCGACGTCGTCTCTCGTCCCTCCTCTGACGCTAATCTGCGTAAAACATCGTCGTCTTCGTGATGTCCACTTTCCTCGCTCCTCCTCGCCGAGCGCAGGCCCGGCGTCGCCTCCGTCGTCGTCGACATCGTCCCTCAATTGGAGTTTGGCGCCAAAAGATCCAGTCGCGCGCGCCTCGTCTCCCCTGCCCGGCGCGCAGCCTTCGTCGTCGTCGCGATCGAGGCGCGAAGCGGGATAGAACTCCGCGACGACACGAAAGACGCGCGCACGCTCACCGCGTCGCGCTCTCGCGCCGTCGCACCACCGACGCCCGCCCGACGTCGACGCACCTCGCGCCTCGCCCATCGTCGACGGGCGCCAGTCGTCCGTCCGTTCGTTCGTTCGTTCGTTCGTCCGTTCGTTGGAGTCGTGGTCGTCCGACGCGGTTGACAGTTGGGTCGTCTTCGCGTTCGATATGGGCAGATGAGCGAGGGTGTCGTGCGCCCACCACCCACGTGGCAGGTTGCGGTGGAAGGACGACGTCAGAGCGCGCGCGACGACGGACGAGAGAACGCGGAGGCGAGAGACGAGCGCGATGTCAGCCATCAAGGTGCGGGGCGGAAGGGGCGGATGACCGGACCCGAAGGATGCGCGGATCGCGCTCGAATGAGACTGGAGAAGATGCCGAACGACGCGTCGAGAGAAAAGTGTTGGATCGAGCGCGCCGGTGGATGCTAGAATGTGACGCGTGTGACTGATGTGTGCGAGATCGTGTCTTTTTTAAATAGGTGACGAACGTCGCGCCGGGCGCGGAGGAGTCGAACCTTCGTGAGTTTTTCAGCACGGCGGGGGAGATCGAGCGCGTGCAACTCTTCGAAGGCAACGGAGGACGTCAAGCCGTGATCGAGTTTGTGCATAAGGAAGCGGTTAGTGCGGCGGTGTTATTGAACGGTTGTTTGTTGCTCAATCATCCTCTCAATATTACCGAGTGCGAATATCCAGTCCCTGAAGATATTGGAAGAGAAGATGTCAAGTTGAATAGCTTCGAAAGCAAGTTCGCGGGATTTTTGGGAAAGACGCTCTTGGCTGGTAAGCAAGCTATGGCGGCTGTGAAAGAGTTTGATGAGAGGAATCAGATCACTGCGAAGACAAAACAAAATATCAAGGCCATGGACGACAAGTTACAATTTTCGTCGAATATGAAAAAGTTTGACGAAAAGGCTGGGTTGACAGAGGGTGTTAAAAAGTTTTCGTCGACGGCGCAAGCGCAAGTGGCCGAGCTAGATAAGTCCCTGAAAATCTCTGCGACGACGAACGCAGTTGTGGGCATCGGTAAAGATGCCGCCGGCATGGCGGTAAACAAGGCGATGGAAAATAAGATCATTAGCAACGCTACGACGACGATAAATGAAGGCTTTACGAACGCGAGCAATAAATTTAAGGCAGTCACAGCAGAAGCAAAGGCAACTGCCAACAGGGATGAATCCCAAGCAGTTGGGGATAATTCACCGTCGGAAGCCAACTTTGCTTCTCAGAATGTCCCTGAAGCTGAACCAGCTCAGTGAATCTTGTAACGAACATCTGTCAATGTCAACTGTCAACATTAAAACGTAAACGCGCCAAACATTGACGTGACGGTTCGACGCGACAGGTCGACAAGGGACTGACTGAAAGACTTGATTGCAGGACCCGAAGAACATTCACCGAGGCTTATTCGCGGATGTATAGGAAGTGGGATGCGTTCGTCTCGTCTTTATCAGATTCTGAAGAGGAAGATATCATTTTTAAAGCCAGAGAGGCACATAGGCAGGCTCTTGTCCAGGTGACAGGTTCCCAAGCAAGAGAACCCACAAGTTCGTCTTTTCGATACGGAATAGGCGATTTCAAAGATACAAACGGTGTGATGAGCCTCGATCAGTATTATTATGAGGATACCGCTGAGATGGCTAAAGTTGTCGTCGATCTACCCCACCATTCTGAAATGACGATCCACAGTTTTGATTTTCGCACTCAAAGTTTCGTCATAAATCTACACTGGAGGCATGGCGCACTGCGTTACCGTTTTGCTATTCCTGAACTGACGATGGAGATACGAACCGATTTATGCAGGTGTTGCATTCAATCGCAAAGCCCTCGAAAAATGTTGCTTGTCGTCGAGCTAGCAAAAGTCGGCAGAGTCCATTGGCCACGTCTTACTTAATTTCCTCGTTGTGATTTCCTCGCTTTCGAATATCGAATTACATTAACGCTAATAATTTACAATTCACTCCTGCAGTTGTGACCATCTTCTAATAGATTCTTCAGCTTCTTCACGAGCCAGACGCTCAAACATTGTTTGACGTTCCACTTCTTTTTGGAGTTCTCGAGAAATTTCAAGTTTTGCACTCGCACTTGTTGCGGATCTTGACGATCGAGCTGAGAAAGGTGACCGTGCAACGTTGTTGACCGTTGGTGTTGAGTAAGAAAGAGGTGAAGCATTTCCTGTCGCCACATACGCTCCGGTCAAACCTTTTGATTCCGCAACCTGGGCCGCGGCAGAGGCGATTCGTTCTGTTGTGAGTTGCAGAGCTTCACGTAAAGCACATACTTCACCAGTTGCCTTTGCAGCAAGCCTCTCAGCAGTATCACAGCGTGTGCGTTGCTCATCCAGAGCAATCTCGAGCTCTCGAATCCTGTCCTCTGGATGGCCCGAGCGTACGCTTGTCGGCGTTGTCACGGTGAATCCACTCATGATATTCGATTGACGCTCAAATAGAGATTGTTCGACAGTTTCAATGCGTCTTTTAGACTCGGGAGGTACTGATGTTGATGACGGCACGTGGTCCAAATACTCAAAGTGTCTTCGTAAATGTACAACTTCTGCTGTCTTGGCATCAAGTTGCATTCTTAACTCAGCTGCCACTCGCTCGGCAACATCAGCACGAGCTCTTGATTTCAGCTCCTCTTTCGCAAGCTCTTGTACGATGAGCTCTAACTCTCGGTCGTTTGACCGCTGCACGGATGAATGACCGCGTGATATTGAAACTTTTAAGCGAGTCAGCTTTTCCTCAAGTTCTTCAATCCTCTTCACATTTCCATTGTCCCCCGCCTGCCCGGTCAGTTTGCCATTGAGTGTGTCTCGAAGCACACTTTCCAAACGCACCGTTTCACTATGTTTTGCTTTCAATGTTTGACGTTCGACATGTAGATCTTTTCTTAAAATGGCAACCTCTCGTCTGAGCTCTTCCTCTCTGTGCTCTGCCTCAGCTAACCGCTTCTCAGCCTTTTTCAACTTTTCCCGTTGTCCTGCTGACTCTTTTCGCAAGTAAGCGCTCACGATGGTAGCGTCCTTTGATTTTTTCGTTAGACGTGCGATCTCGTTGCGAGCGAAGCGAAGTGCGTTGTCATTTTGCAGAGCAAAAGTCCGTTGTTGTTCAAGCGCGAGTGTAGTTTCTCTCTTTAGAGCTAGCGCTCTGTCTCTCTCTATTTCAACTCGCTCCTTCGCTTTGAGAACCAACTCGAGCTCTTCCGCAAACCTCTGCACTGCTGGTTTCGTCGGGGTCCCCCAAGGAAGGCGTTCGACGATGTCGGCACGAACCTCGAAGACGTCACCACTCGCGCCCACGCGGGACGACAACGGCTTGCTCATTTCGACACTGCCTTGAACGCGCTCTTCGCGGCCGCTGAAGGATGCGATGTTTTCAACGCGTGATAAAGGTTTCGACTCAACATCGATTCGTGGTTCCGCGTTCTCCATGCGACTCCGCCGGTGCGGAGTGACGGTGGGCGCGTGGCCGAGAGGGCCGAGAGCTGAAGGTCGGACCTCTTTGCACGTTAAAACTAAAACTACAAACTACAACCTATCTAATCTAAATATCCTAAACATCTATAATCATCTTCATAGAGCGTTTTGAATCTGTCGAGGTACCTGCCTGTTTGCGTAGACGGTTTCGGAACTCTCACAGAAACACCGCCGCGGGTGTACAATACGTCGACGGGCTCGTAAAGCTCTCCTCGATCAGGAGCTCGTTTCCCAGCGATGACATGCGAATGGAAAGCATCGCTCTGGGCTTTGAGGTAACGTTCGCGCTCCGGAATTGCGCAGTCGTGCTCCGCATGCGCCAGGGGTTTTCGAGCGGGGTGATGTAAATTCACTTTCAGTGCGTCAAGGAGCCTATTCCAGTCCCTGTCAAGAGACTCAACGCGGCCAATGAAGTGAATTGGCACGCGGGTACCGCGACGAGTAACTCCGCTGAGTCGAGTAATCATAGATTCAAAATGTTCATCCAGCCACGGATTATTCAAGAAGCTTGCCTCGTCGTCATCTCCGGAACAGAAGTTTGCGCCCAACCTTGACTTCACGCGCAAAATCTCCAGTACATCGATCACTTGCTCAACGGTTGGTGGTCGGGTCGCTGTTTTACCACGCTCACATCCCTGACACATTGAACGACAGAATGCTTGACGATAACCTGAAGCAAAACGCACGCTCGGTTTTCGTACAAATGTGAAAAATGTGTAAGATTTGAGTACTTCATCCGATAGTGTTGCCGTAGTTGACCGCACCTCACCATCTCTCCCCGAAACCTGTTCCTGAATTGACCAACTGGCATTGTAGACAGTCGACAATCGATCGCGTATACTTTCACTCGCAGCCTTTGTGATATCAACATAAACTGCTTTGAGATCATGTACAACCACGACATCTGTACCACCCGATTTACAACGCAAATTTTCCTGCGTCGCACGATCGAGACGCCACTGACAAGCTGGAGAGTTGAACGTTGCCTCAGCGTCCTCTAGATATCCACCCACGTCCCCGAGCGCTGCGGCGCTCAGTCGCTCACCCCCATCGACCCGCCGAGAAAAAGTAATACCAAATGTCAGCAAACACGATAGCGCGAACGCACAGCTACACCAATGCAGTATAGACGATGTCCCGCGACTTGCACAAGGCTGTGAAACCAGTTCTCGGGGCTCCGACTCGATCTGCACGAGATCCAGTGATTTTCCGAGCTCAGCTCGTGGAAAGCTTCTGGATGAACTACCTCGAGCCTCAACAAACCGCGTCCAGCGTGTAGATTCAATATGCTCTTCGTGCACCGTCGTCGCTGTCGACGTCGCAGCGGTCTCCTCGGTCAACAGGAGGGCGTCGTGCTCGTCCGCGGCTTTGCGGCGTCCGCCAGTTCCAATCATGCGGCACGGTCGCGAAGAGCACCGAGCTAGATGATGTTATCTCTATTCTTTGTCTCGGTCTCGCTCGCGGTAAGATATTCACGTCGTCACGAGACGTGTTGTGTCGACAAAAGGTACAACACCATCGATTGAATGGAGGTCGGGAATTTATACTTATTACAACAACGATCTCATACATAGTAGACGATTCCTCCTGAGTCAGAGTCTCCCTTGCGAGAAAGATATGACATCATTTTAGTTGTCTATGTTAGTGTCGACTTAGATTTTGGCGCACCCCGCGAGAATGTTCTCCCCGGCGTGGTTTGTTGGGCTGGTTTTACGGGTTGTCGTAACTTCCCATCAAGTGGACCGACGAGAGCCTCAATTTCAGTCAGGAACAGCAACCTGTGCCCGTAAGACTGAATACCTAGCACTCGTTGGAGAAGCTCGTGTTGTTCTCCCATTGACAATAGTCCCAGCTCTTGATGCATCTTCAGCAATATTTTCCCAAAGATGTGGTTGTGCCTGAAAGCATGGACGTATGCTTCAAGACCTATCGCGCTCAGCCATCGATCCATGGCATCATCGTCCACTGGAACTGAAACATCATGTGACGATAATACAGAGCCATTGCGAGCTTGGGGCGGTGCTGATGCAGCAGCAGCGGAAGTAGCAGCAGACGAAGACAGAGCATCTGGGCTGGGTGCTGTTGCACCATTCTTCTGCAGGAATGATGGCGCCTTTGTGTCATTGTGAATGGCCTCCACGGCAGTGCAAAGACCGTGTATAGAAGCAGTCATCGTTTCCTGGTTATGCATGTTATAATATAGCTTACTTCCCACGAGAATTCCAAGCCACCCGTCAGGCTCATATGATTTCTCAACTTTGACAGGAATCAAACATTTTTTTTTCGTGTAAGCATATTCGGCCTCGGTGCGGCAGGCTTGAGATTCTTTGTAACGACTAGAAATACACATGATAATGGCATCAGAAGATTCGATCGCCGCTGCCATTGCCTCGAGTGTTGAACCCATCATGCGATCCACATCCATCCATACGTTGAAGCCTTTGGCATTGAGCTCTTCTTTCAACTGCAACACTGTTGATTGATGGTGCCATTCATAGGAAAGCATCACCTGTGCCTTGGCGTTTTCAATGGCGCCAAGTTTTTGCATATCTTCTTCGCTTAGTCCTGTCGACGTTTCTTTGGCTCCTTCTTCGTCACTTTGCGGCTGAAGCATCCACAACGCTCCGCGAGCCTTCATCTTCGTGTTCTCACTGCATAGTCTTCTGGCTTCTTCAAGGGCTTCAAGAACCCCTGGCTCTTCGAGAATTTTAACCTTCACATCCTCGTCAAACGACAAGTTCCATAAAGCACTAGCAGCCCAAAATGATGCTCGATCCCATTGATGTTGCTTTTCTCGGAGCACTCTGACAAGAAGCTTGATGACACCCGCATTTGCAAGTCGAGGCTTTGCGGCTTCCATCGTAGCCAAATTCGCAACACCTTGCGTATATTTCCATACAGTATGCCTCATATTTGCATAGGTGTCCCCGTCACACGCAGTTTTTAACAGTTCAACCAATTCTTCCATGATTGATTCATCGCTACTAAGTCTTTCGTCGTTGTCTTCACGGCCAATCAGGTTCGCAATCATGATGGCAGCATTGATACGGCTCACGCCTGATGTCCTCTCCAAAACATTTCCGGCAAAATCGACTGCTCCGTGAGTCGTCAATAATTTCGCTTGCGCAGGAGTCTGGCTCAGGTTTCTGAGAAAGATCATTCCATGATCACACTCCGTCAATCCTCGCTCGTCATGCCACATTAGTTCGCAACTCTCGTTGCTTTGACATCTATTTTGCAGCAACTGCAGCAGCACCGGAGTGAGACGAGACTTGGCTACCAATCGATGTAAATCCTCATTGAACGCGACCAGAGTTGACGCCAAGAAGAGCGCCGCACATCGCACTTGCTCGTCCACACCCGCCGTGCACATATTGCGAAAATATTGAAACATATTATGTCCACTCCCGACTTTCCAACACGCTGAAGCGTTACGATAGCAAATGGCTTGCAGCGCACAGAAGGCTTCAGCACAATCTTCCGTCGCAAGTGTGCACAGATTTTCCACAACATCTCCCAATAAAATTTTTGACTGTGCTGGTTGAAGCTTACCACGTTCCTCGATCAGTTGAACAAGTGCCTGCCTGATCCACTCTGCCGCGTCGATCGCCTCCGCTGTTGGCGCGACGATGGAACCTTCTTCTAGTTTTTCGACGAATTGACGCAAAGCGGACGCTTTTAGCTCCAGAGTGACTTCGAACTGTGCGGGCTCACCGATGAAGTCGGGATCGTACAATACGCCCTGAGATAACGTCGGGACGATCTCTGCCTCAACGCTCTTCCCCGCCGCGCTCGTGCGTGTCACGCCTGTGCGCGCACGTCTACTTTGGCATATTTTCGGGCCTGGTCGCGTTGCTGGGCACCGATATCCCGCACGAGCGCGTACAAGAGCCTGCATGTTTGCGCCGCCTTGTGACGCGAGACGAGGGGGCGCCCACGAAGCAGTAGGATGCGTCACATACGGACCGTATGATACGGTCGCGCGTGCGCTCGGCCCTTTGGGTGAGGCCCACCATCGCGATGCGACGAGGAAAGGTGTCTTCGCGCGCATCGTCGCGTGAAATGTTCGTATTCGTCTACGTGGCGCTCGCGGGGCTCGTTTTCGTTGGCTTGGGGACGGAGCAAGCGAACGCGGAGAATGCACGATCACCCGGCGGAGGCGCGGCGGCTTGCATCAATCTAAGCCCTCGCGATGCGGTCGTGGCGGTGTGTTTGCAAAACGATTTCATGGATGCACGAGAAGCGGACGGATCGTACGTCGGATCGTCGTCAAACGTAGCTAGAAAGATCCCAACGGAAGCAGTAACCGATGGTGGGAAGACCATAAAGCGAGGAACCCTTGCAGTCAGTAAGGGACACGAGGTAGTCGGTATCACAAATGAATGGCTTAAACGAGGATCCGAAGCCGGCAGCCGGTTGATGGTAACCATGGACTGGCATCCAAAGGATCATTGCAGCTTTTGTAAATTTGGGAAGAAAGGAAAGCAGACACTTGATTGCGTCTGGGGTTGTGAGGGGACTCAAGGGCTCTGTGTCACCGGTGCCAGTGTACCCAAAGAAGTATTTGACTCATCTAATCGTTGTCTGGATGAGATATCGTCGAATGATTACGCGCAGAGTCGCTATTTTCAATGGCCCCCGCACTGCGTGGAGGGTACATTTGGCGCTGAATTAGATCCTTTTCTGCATGTTCCAGCTGGAACCGTAACACTAAAGACCTCTTCAGCTCGAGAAAAAGACTCGTATAGCATGTTTCATTCGATTGATGAAAGTAGTGGGCGTTCAATGGAAGTAATTTTGAAAGACGAAAATATCAAACGCGTCTTCATCATGGGTCTCGCAACCGACATGGTTGTGAAGAATACATTGTGGGATATTTTAGCCGCGCAAAACGCTACTAAATCAGAGGCGGTACTTGTTGCGGCAGGTGTTCGTGGGGTTTTTGACGAGCCTGGTGACTATTACCTCTCTTCACCGAAAAGTGGAAGTGGGATTGTGAAAGCTGAAGCCGTTGCTCGAGGGGCCCAAATTGTTGCGCACTGGGACATTGACGATGCCCTTGCTGAATTATGCGCGGGCACGTGCGACACGGACAAAGATTGTCCCGAAGACATGTTCTGCGATACTTTGGAAGAACCATACGGCAGATGCAAGTCTCGTCAGAAGAGTGATGGACTTGCTGTAGCAGCAACACTCATTGCACTGATGGGTGCACTCATAGTGTTTCGTAAAGATATCATCGAATCTTACAATAATCGGCAGAAATCGCGGGGACCTCCTACAGATTTTGTTGTACTTGTAGAAACGGATATCGAAGGCTCGAGTGAGTTATGGGAGAAAATGGGCGAACTTGGAAAGGGTGATGTTATGAAGAACGGAGTAATGAAGCTCCACGACGAGTGTCTCCGACGAAGTATGAAAAAGTATTTTGGCTATGAGCTGCTCGTTCGCGGGGATGCATTTCTTGTGGCATTTCATTCTGTATCGGACGCACTTTCATGGGCTCTCCAGGTCCAGCTCGATCTCATGAACGCTTCTTGGCCTGCAGATTCTCACAACGTCACGCCTGGGACGATGCAAGAATTTGGTCGTTACAACGGCCTACGAGTGCGCATGGGCATTCACTGCGGCAAAGTGGACAAATGCATCAAGCATCAAGGGAAAATCGTATATGAAGGCAACGTTTTGAAGCAGACGACAGCAGTCGCCGACGCCGGCGTAGGCGGTGGTATCCTGCTCTCACAGGCAACCTTGCCAATATCAAGTACGGATTCAGCGTACGTGCTATTTGATCAAGGTTTACACACCTTGAGTGGATTTATAAACCCCCAGCGACTCAAAGAAGTGTATCCAGAGGAACTCGCGAGTCGCAGTGACATCAGGGCGAAGCTGGATACCGTAGAGAGGCTTACACCATCTTTCCATGATGCACCAGAGGGCAATGTCACTATGATCTACGCACACGTCGTTGGGCTCAGTGATTTACAAAAGGCAGTTGGTATTCAAACTGTGGAGAAAGGACTGAGCATAATGTTTGAAACTTTACGAAAAGTACTCGTGCGCCCGCACTGCAATGGCTATGATTGTCGCGGGTACGAAAGGAATGGAGAGAATATGTATGTCTTCAGTAGTTACAAGAACTGTTTACTGTTCGCCCTCGAGGCCCAGCTAGAGTTACAAAAAGCTGATTGGCCCGAAGAATTGAATGAGTATTTAAAGACGAGTGCGGTGCGTGGTATACCGGTTCGCATGGGTATGCATAGTGGTCCGTTGAAACGAATTCGTATTCCTGGTGAAGGTCTGGCTGATTACTATGGGGAGAGTGCGAATCGTGCCGCACGAGTTATGTCGGTTGCAGTAGGTGCGCAAATAACGTGCGTGGAGGTGGAACTTGAGAGATTGCTCCAGCAAGATAGTGCGGGATTACCAGATATCATCATTGATCGTTTGGGAACATTCTCATTGAAGGGAATCCCAGGCGTCACGTCACTTGTGCAAGTCGCACTGAACACGGAATTGGCGGAACTTGGTGGATGTAGGTACAAGGAAAGTAAGAAGGCGCAACTCGTGCATCCTGCCTCTGCACCAGTGCGTCGTATTCATTCTTCCACATCAAGTTAGTACCCACAACAGCTTTTGTCCACTTTGGGTGTGGATACGCATTTTTAACTGATGTTCAGGCACTGAAGTGACGCCAGCCAACTTTTGTTTCAGAGTGTGAACTAAATAGAATTCTTATCATTTGAAATATACGATACCGGTAGTGTTACAATACTTGTACTAGCTTTGAAGTTTTATACTTTCAATTTCTCAACTGCGAAAGGACCACATTCAGGCGCTCAAGACTCTCCTGCAAGCTCTCAAATCCAGCCTCTGCGACAGAGTGCGTAAGATCGTGCAAAAGTGCTGTGCTACCTGTCTCATATTTTTCACCGTTGGGACCAAACAGAATGATGGGAGTGTGTGCCGGATCTGCACAAAATTTGTCTCTGATCTGCGCTTTTGCTTGCATGCGCTGACGAGTGATGAGGGCTGAATCAAAGGCAAATCCATGGTTATGTCCTACTTGCCATTCCACGGGCACACGCTTGCCCTGGTCATTCATTTCGCAGACACAATATTTATACTCGTGAGGCTCATCCGCGAAAAGTGATGTTGATACGTGCCAACTCCCATCCCCACTACGCGTCATGCACTCAGCTGTCTCCAGATCCCATTCGTGCCAGCTTCCTACCAAAACTAGAAATTGATGCTGGGCAACATCTTTGCGAACTCTGAACTCACAAGAAATCATGTGCGTCACTAGACCGCCGAGAGCATGTTGCCGCATCCTTTGGACTACTTCATTCACCTGTGCTAAGGTGAGCCTTGTCACTTCTTGGGCTTCCAAAACAGACGAACTCAAATGAAGTTTGTCACCCACTTCCCAACTCACAGATTGTGAAACTTCTACTTTCGTTGCTTTTAGTGTAAGTATCTCGTTTTGCATATCTTGTAAAAGCTGATTCGCGCGAGACCTTTCATTTTCAAGTTGTAAAATTTCATTTTTCAAATTCGCAATTTCTGTTGGCTCAGAATCAGAAAACTCAGTTATCGACGCAAAAGACTCCAGTTTACGTCTCATAGACTCTTCAAGTTCGAGTAAACGCTGTTTATAACGATTGGCACGTTCGTTCGCTTCGCTCACTTGACGCTCCATTTGAACAACTTTATCACTGATGTCGGACTCAGTTAAAATCTGGTTTGATTTACTTTCACCGGAGCTTGACATCTTCAATTTGGATATTTCTTCCATCAGTTGTGAGACTTTTTCTTCAGCATTCATCAGATCCGTTTGATACTTCTCTGCCTCTCTCGAGTTGACCGCAACCTTTACTTTGAGGGTTTCGAGCTCAGACATTGTGATCTCTAACTGTGCTTTGTAGAAATCAACTTCTTCACCATTTACTATCTTGAAATCTTCTTTCATCGACTCCGATTTGATTCGCTCTTCCAGTAATGCATCAGAGGCTTCCTTTGCTTCTGCTCGCGCATTCAAAAGCTCAGTTTGCAGAGATGTGATTTTTAATGTATATTCATCCATATCCTGGGTAACACCTGTTTGGCGGAGTGTCCCGAGTTCCATTTGTGCACTTTCAAGTTCATGTCTGTACTGTTCGACTACAGATCTCTGGTTTGAAATTTCGCCCATCGCATCTGATAAAGTTGACTGCAGCTTGTGAACTTCGATCTCAAGTCGCTGAGCCTCGGCGCTCGCGGTCATGCTCTGCTGTGACAAATCTTCACAAAGAGCAGAGAACTTCTCCTCCATCGATTCCTTCTTTTTTAATTCGCTTTCGAGCGCCG
>Ga0255774_10000157_pt1 | contig 63951 bp, 38 predicted proteins | sample 101ome_17_FD_179972 | JGI IMG/M metagenome (GOLD analysis project Ga0255774, IMG submission 179972) | Coastal salt marsh microbial communities from the Groves Creek Marsh, Skidaway Island, Georgia - 101407AT metaG (version 2) | ecosystem: Environmental > Aquatic > Marine > Intertidal zone >... | reverse complement strand
CGTCACCGCACCGTTTCTCTTCTTCGTGCGTTACGAAGACGAAAAAGAAGCGTTTTTCCAACCATAAACCCTAAAGAACCCTAAGCCCTAATGATTCAGGAGACACACACACGCACACACACGGCATTAAAAAGAACTCCACTACGATTATGATGATGATGAATACCTAAACCCCTAACGACGGACGATCCCGTGATACTTAGGGGTCAGTAGTACCATTCTATGAGTCACGACTCGTTCTATGAGTCACGACTCGTCCATCCTAAAGGGACAAAAAGGCGACCGCCGCCCGGCGTGACCGTTGGACGACTCTCGACTTTTGACGACGACTTTTGACGACGGACGGCAGCGCGCGACGCGACATGGGCGACGAATCGTGGACGACGGTGAGCGGGAGAAACTCGCGGCGTTCGTCTCGGGATGGGCGCCCGCGGGTCGGCGGCGCGAGCGGGGTCATCGGGAGAACGGACGCGACGCGCCAGAGCGGCGGGCGAGCGTCTCCAGCGACGCGGACGCGGTCTTCCGGTCCGACGCGAAGCGAGGGCGAGGACGCGGACGGGGAGGATGGAGAGATCATCGATGACGAGGAAGAAGACGAGGAGGAGAAGGAGGGGGAGGCGGAGGAAGGGGACGGTGGTGGTTCGGCGAATCAGGGGACGAAGACGGTGGTGAGACGAAATGAAAAGTGGGTGGATGCGAAGAGCGAAAACGCCTACGACGTCATAGCGCCGCCGAGAACGCCGACGAGACCGGAAAAGAAAAAGGAGGCGGACGACGGGGACGTCGATGGGGATAGGTCTGGGACGGAGGAAGGCTCCGGGGCGGCGAAACGCCCGGTGAATGAAAGAAGACGGGCCAAGAGACGCGCGAGACGGTTGAAGAGGACCAACGCGGCGTTGCGCGCGTTGGGCGGCGCGACGAGCACGGGCGCGAGCGATGATGATGACGAGGGCGTTTCGCTGAGCGCGATGTCGATGGGGAGATTAGCGGCGGTGATGACCAAGGCGATGCGTGGGACGGGTGAGGAACACGCGTCGGGATCGCCCGGGGAGTCACCAGAGGCGGGAGACGCGAAATCTGGCGTTTCGACCTCGCGGATGACGGCTCCCCGGTTATTTTGGGGACGAGGGAAGAATTTGCCGCCCTTGCCGAATAAGCAACAGCGCGAGCGTTTGCCAATGTCACCGCCGCCGCCTAAGGTTGTTCCGAAGACGCCGAAGACTCCCAAGTCGCCAAAGACGCCGAGAACGCCAAAGACGCCGGTGGCGAGTCGCGCACACGAGGCGGACGACGCGACGCACGGAAACGCCATTGACCGTTTCTTTCATCAGATGGATTTAGCGTTTGCCGGAATGATGCTCGCAATTTACGCGTTTTTAGACACGGTGATGAAGTTCATCGGGATCAAAGTGTTGCGCGTGTCTCAGAGCTCGAGGAGCGTGCGCCAGACGGAGGCTCGCGTGGCACAGGAACGAGCCGCGGTGGAGGAATTTGAGGAAATTTTGAGCGCGCACGCGGCGACGACGGATTTCACATCCACTTCTGCGAGCGCGAGCGATGCCGAGAGGAGCGCAACGACGGCGACGGCGACGAGCAATAGGTTTAGCAGACCGGTAACGCCGCAGTTACCGAGCATGTCCAACGCATCGATGAAGAGCGCGCACTCTCGTGAAGACTCTGTATCGATGCGCGAAGAGGTGGAGGAGGGCGAACTCACACCGGCGCACGCCGTTCGTAGACGTTTAGATTCCGCGCTCGGAGGCGCTTGGGGTGGTGGAGGAGGCATGCCGCCGTCGTTCCGCGTTGCGCGCGTCGACGAAGACGCGTCACACGCGCACAACGAGCTCGTCTCTTGCGTGAGTTCTCGCGGCGACGAATACATCACGGGCGGCTGGGATGGTACACTTCGCACTTGGAAATGGGATCCCGTCGTTGGCCTATCTGGTGGCACCCCGATGACTGGTCAGCACAACGATAACGTCGAATTCCTGAGCGTGGACTCGAGAGAGGATCACGAGCATTTGGCAATTTCTGGCGGACGCGATTGCACCGTGCGCATTTGGGACGTTCGCAAGCGTTCTCAGCGCAGTCGCATTTACGCCTTTGAAAACATCGCCTCAGGGTGTGTTGATTGGAGTTCTCAAACCGTCGCTGTGGGCTCGAGAGGTGGCGCCGTCGTGCTGTGGGACGCCGAGAAGGGAGCGAAAAAGTGCACGCTACGCGGGCACGAGGGTGAAATTACGTCAATGTGCACTTACGACTGGTCTGAAGGGGGTGCGACGCTTTACGTCTCTGGCGCCGCCGACGGTACCGTGAGAGTTTGGGATGCCCGCCAACACGTCGCCGTGGCGACGATGAGCGACCATCGCCGCAGGGTATACGCCGTCTGCCCTGGTCCAAAGGGTGTCATTTTTGCTGGCGACTTTTCATCCACGGTGAAGGCGCATTCGCTCTCCAATCCGGGAGCGTTGCCACGCCTTCTTCCAAACGTGCCGGGCGTCGACGGATGTGAGGCCCCGATCGCGGGCTTGGAATTCGTCAAGCTCGACGGCATGGATGGTGGCGGTCTGCTCTTATCCACCGCGGCGTATTTCCCTCTGAATGAAAATGAAGAGTCCGACGACGACGACGCGCCTCAAGGATGCGTGCACGTGCGTGCCGTCGACGCGAGTGGCGCAGGAATGGGCCCGTTAGAAGGTGTCGATGGCGACGGTTACATGTACACTCTCAAGGGTATCGAAGGTCTGCTCACGTGTGCGTCTCTCAGCGCCACTTCCGACGGGAGTCGCATGAGATTGGTCGTCGGCGCCGGTTCGGGCGCGCTCGGCGCGTACGCCGAAGGCGGCGCGCTCAGCGGACAAGACATCGCTCGTCCGTATCCATCCACCATTGAAAAGGCGGAAGAACTCGGCGTGGAAATGTTTGATTGAGTTTGTATCGAGTAGATGAACGAACGCGCACACCGATTCGTTCGGGCACGTGCGCGCAAAGAGACGATTTGTAAATTCGAGTGTATATTCTTTTGTGCACCTCACCAAGGAGAAACCACATCATCAGATCACGCCTCGCCGCCGAAACTTCTGCCGCCGCGAGCCATGTTTCGCAAGTACCACGTCGAAAACGTCCAACAACTTAAATCGAGCGTCCAGCGTGGGATTAGAACAAAGATTTCCGACCAGTACCCGAACCTCGACGACGTTTTGGATGATTTGATTCCGAAAAAGTCCACAATGGTTTTGGGCAAGTGTGCCGATAAAGTCTGCGTCGTGCTCGTCGACGACGAGCCGCTCTTCTTCAACCACCGGGATGGACCGTACTTCCCCACGCTGCGAGTGTTGCACCGGTACCCGGACATGATGCCAAAGCTTCGTGTGGACAAGGGAGCGATCAAGTTTGTGATTTCCGGGGCGAACATCATGTGTCCGGGGCTGACGTCGAATGGGGCGACGATTCACGACGAAGTTGACGAGGATGAACCCGTGGCGATTTATGCGGAGGGTAAGGAACACGCTCTGGCGATCGGAATCACAAAGATGAGCACGGCAGACATTAAGAGCGTGAATAAGGGTATAGGCGTGGACTTGGTGCACTACCTGAACGACGGCTTGTGGTCGTCGACGGCTTGAGCGGGCGAGTGGACGCGTCGACGACGCGAGAGCAAACGCGACGATGCGTTGGCGTAAACAATAAATTAGCAGCTAGGATATTTTCATTGACATTCACAAGTAGCCTCAACACGGTTTCGCCGAAAGAGCGCGCCGCGCGCACAGAGCATTTCTATCTTCCAATTTCTAACTCGAAACGCGCTCAGTCGTTCATTTTCAACCCACCCACCGACTTGGACCCGTCCCCGTGCTTGGGCTTACCCGTCGTAAACGGAACGTACTTATACTTGATCATATGTTTCAGTTGTTGCTTCATCGTCATCACGAAGAGCATGATAAAATACATCAAAAGAATCGGCCAAAACACGGGAATATCAAACACCGGAATAAACGTCATCACAAACGCCGTCCCAATCGACTTTAGGCTCATGAACCAAAATTTAAACTCTGGCAACCGCCGAACAAACGGTTTAAACTCTTGCTCGTTGCTCGTCGGCAGCGACGGCCCGTCCCCATCCGCTCCAGCCCTCAACGATTCCGGATCGCGCTGCGGCGACAAGAACCCAATCAACAAGTTCAAGTTGTAGATCCCCAACCCATACGTCACGATGTAATACCCGCGCAAAAAGTACGCACGCACCATGTACACGAACGCCACGCACGCGTACGCCGTCCATCGCTGCGACCGCAGCGGGACAGACTTATCCAGCGCGTTTTGGATTTTCCTAGCCATTTCCACTTGCGCCTTGGCGAGTGGGCTCGACGTCTCATCGATCGGTCCCGGCGCGCCGTACGCGTACGCCTCACCGTTATTCATTGCGCTGCTCCTTCTCGCGACGCCGACTCGGTCGTTTCGCGCGCGCGTACGCGTCGAAGAGTGGGGTCTCCCGAGGTCATTCGCGGTGAAAAATCGTTTTGTTTTTCTACTTGTCTCTTTCCAAAGACGCTTCGCTCCGCACACGCCGTCGCGCGACTCGTCGGACCCCGAAAAGTCGGCGGCGGTGTTCCATCGCGCATCATGGGACTGTTTGGCGGTGGACGATCGGCAGAGCACGGCGATGCCGACGACAACGAGGTGTTGTTTAGCGGCGGTTCGACCGTTCGACTGCATCACCCGGTTGCGACGTCGGGTGCGAACGGGGATGAAGAGACGGCGAAGAGGTGCGTGCGGCGCGGATCGAGAGCTGTTGAGGCGTTGTTGGTTTGACGAAACGCGGTGAATAGGAGGCGTGAGGTTGGGGAGATGTGGGAAGGAAACGCGGGGTAATGTTTGCGAGTTGAGAGTTGGCATTTTTGGATTGGTTCATAGTGTTTCGCACCACCCTGACGTTGTCGATGGGAGGAGATGGGATTGCTGGCGGTGACTGACGTGCGATGTTTCTTGCTTTTTGTTTTCGTGACGCGCGCGTAGAACGGCGCCTCGAAAACCACCGCCGCCGGGATTTTTCGCGGCAATGGGGAGGTCTATCCGGACGAACGTGTTGATGATGGAGAGCGACAGCGAAGATGACGAAGAGCCGTCAGCCGATGGGGCGAGCCAATGGGCCCGACAGATTGGTGAATCGCCCGAAGATGATTTAGTTGAAATGTTGAGCGGTGTGCGGAGCGCATCGGTGCTCGCGACGAAGATACGGGAAGAAGAGTTGAAGGGTGAGGCGACAAAGAAGACGGCGACAACATCGACTGCGTTGACGGAGCCGTCGACGCCGAAGAAAGGAAAGCGGAAGTCTCAGTCTGAGCCCGAGACCGCGGCTCCCGGGTTGGTGACTCCAGTCAAGATGCAAATGTCTAAGACGGGTGTCGACGTTTCCGACGTCTCGACTCCGATCCGTCGCGTTGCGTACGAACTTGCAGCCACCGGGGCGGCGCTGTTCACTTCGCCCAGTAAAACTAAGAATGACGACGACGGAACTGCCGGCTCGCTCTTTGTCGCCGTCAAAATGATCAGAAGCCTCGACGGCTTGTTCGTTCGCATAAACATCGAATCAGGTCATAATCTTCTCGCCATGGATGCGGGGAATACCTCTGATCCGTACGTCAAGGTGTCCATCATTAACAACGCCACCGGCGCCGCCGTCGAAGGTCAGGTTCGTCGATCGGGCTATCGCCCAAAGACTTTGAACCCGATATGGAACGAATCATTCTATATGGGGGATGAAAAACTCTCATTCAAGGATTATTCGTTGAAGTTTGATGTGTACGATTTCGACATCATGTCTTCGGACGACGCCATGGGACAGGCGGTGCTTCCGTTGACACACTTTGCGAAATATGTAAATATGAGCACGCGGAAGCGGAAAACGGCGGATAAGAGAGAGAGAAAATCGTTGAAACAGCTCGAAGCATCGCAATCACTCGCTTCAGCCGTGACGGGCAAGCTCTCTGGAGAGCCGTCGCAAATTGCCCTCAAATTGAGCGAAACAACTGATGAACTAAAATCTGAAAAGGCGGACGCACACGGCGAAAGAGTTGCGTTCAAGAATGGATATTTTGTCTTGTCACATGAGTGGGAGATGAATGTTCATTTGAAGCTCGAAAAACCGAGCCAAGAGATATTTCTCCTGCAAGAGGCGAAGGCTATGCTCGTGTTCGCCAAGGAACTTGTCGATCCGCGCAACTTTGGAAAAGGTATCGCCAGCTCTAGCGTCGGAAACTGGTTTAACGCAAAGGTTGAACAGGCGGTTGACGTGGGTAAACGGCGCGCTCTCAAGGTGATCGACACGACGGTCGAGGAAAAGAAGATGAAAGTGTCAGCTTTGGCAGTTGCGGATCGGGATATGCCGATCGTCATCAAGCAATATCTCGGTGGATTGATCAACGTCTACCTCTCCGATATCCAAAGTGAGCTCATGTCCAGCATCAGCATGCGTATGAAAATCACCGAAGGTGCCAAAGTGGCAAAAGACTCTGAGCCGAAATCGTGGAAGGCGAAGGAGCGCAGCCCATTTTCCATCAAGCGGATGTTCAACTCGATGCGCTGTTGGTACCTGTACAACGAGGTACCGTGCGACATGACTATTTTCGGTAAAGTCAGAAACCCTTGGTGGTGGGTGTCGTTGGGCACAAAGGTTTACTTTGGTCTCGGTTTGCAGGCGATTGTCTTCTTCATTCGACTTTGCCTCGTCGATAAACGCGACGAGTGGCAAATGTTTGAGTTCATCGCAGTCTTCAAGGGGATTCAGTTCGTTTCAGGCACAATCTCCGTATTTTCCGGCGCTTGGTCTTTCATCAAGTGCGCCGGAATTATCGACGCCGGCTTAGCGCACACATGTGACAGCGAAGGCCCGTGGGTAGACGAGATGAACACTTGCGTCTTCAATCCGCAAGTGTGCGCCTTACTGAACGGGGGCGCTTACCTCGTACGCATTTTGATGTGCTGGTATGCTTTTGCCAAACTCAAAAAATCGTTTGCTTTCGGCAAGGCGATCGCAGGGGATCACCGGCTTATTGGAGGCAAGATCCTCGTCGTTTTCGTCAAGCCGGGCGCACGAAAGACATCAAAACTCATACAAGCTTGCTGCGCAAAGCTTGCGTGGCGCTCCAAGAAACCAGTTGAAGAAGAACCACTCGATCGATTCAGGCGGATCGTGAGAACACAGATAGACTTCATCTACGCCAGTAAAGGTCTTCGTGGTGGCACTGAGCGACGCGCAGGCCTCGGTAAGTTTCACTACGTGCAGCGCAGGGCAAAGGTGAAGGATTACGACCCCGCCACCGGGCTTCACACTATTTACTACAAGGACGACAAGGAGCGAACCCTGCACGACGTTGACTTATCCTCAATGACGTACACCGTCATGAAGCTCAAGCACCTTCAACCGCGGCGCATCCAGCGATTCCTTTGGGGATACGAATTGTTGACCTTTTGCGTCACGCTCGCCATCACGTTGCAATTCATCGAGTGGATCGACTGGGGCAACGGAGCAAGGTGGCAACTCTTCCTCGTCACCTACTGGGGCCAGACGCTCTACAACCTTTTAGCGTTTCCATTCATACTCATGGTCATCCCGGGCGTCAACAAGCTCGTGTGCCACGCCCCGAAAACGGGTTACAACAGACAAACCGGTCGTCTACAACGCTTTAGAAAGCGTCCGACATTTGCCGAAAACGTCAAGGAAGAGCCCCATCCTAGATCGAGAATCTTCCACACATGCTACCCGTTCAGTAATAAACTGCGCATTTAACACGCGCTGTATTTATTTCTACGGTAGGCTCTTTGCACGCATTGTTCTAGCAATCTCCAGACTCCCAAAGAACGCTCTCCATTCCAACTAACTTTCTCAGTCCGTCTTCAGCCTCAGTGCGCGACGATGCCCTCCCCGCGTGCCACCGATCCCGAGAATGATTTCTTTTACGACCAAGACGCCATTCGCGGTTGGCTCTCGCGCAACGCCGCGGGCGAAAACCCCCTCATCGCGGCGTCGCGACCGGTCGACGACGACGATGACGCTGAAGACGCCGCCGTCGTGGTCGTGGTGGACAACTTTTTACCGCTCGACGCCGCAGTTTTCCTTCGTAACCGGCTCGAACGCGCCCCGACGGAAGACTGGGACCTCGCGGAGACGTCTTACGATGACGACGCGGACGCGGAGGAGGAGGTTGATCACGCGTTCGACGCGTCGACGTCGATCGACGCCGTGAATTTGTTCACGCGAGTAGGATTCGCGTTGCAAGCACTTGCGGGTGAAAATTGGTCTGCGTTGTACCCGAGTTTCACCGCGGGGAGGTATAGCTTTGGGCATAAGATTGACCCGCACGACGATTGCGCCGTGGTACCGGTGGAGCTCGCGGATGAGGGCGTGGAGTGGCAGGAACGGCGGTACGCATTGGCGTATTATTTAACGCCGGACGATTGGTCCGTCGAAGTCGATGGCGGAGCGTTTGAGGACTTGAACGACGTCGAACGAGGAGGTCGAGGGAGAATCATCGAGCCTAAGTTTAATCGGTTGGTGATTTTTAAAGTGCCTCGCGTACACGCGGTGCGAGAGGTGACGTCGAGGATGAAGAAACGGCATTCAATCTTTGGATGGTGGTACGCGCCGATGATGCCGAATGACAAGTCAGACGAAGAAGTAGAAGAAGAAGAGGAAGAAGAACGAGCCGCCGTCCAGTCGTCATCCAAACGTCGAAAGAAGACGTAACGACCGATTTGTAACATTGTATTTTCGTTTAACGATAAACGTGCGCGCGCGTCGCGGGCATTCACTTTTCAGCGTGCTTGCCAGTCTGCGTTTGTTTGTTATTCACTTTCGCTGCGTCGAGTTCGCCACACCACACACCAACGCGTTGCGATCCGATCGTTCAGCACGCGCGGCGATGCGTCGCGCGATCGAGCGCACAACGCGATCGTCGTTCATCGCGCGCGAGTTCGCGTCGTCGGTTTCCGCGCGCGCGTTCCTTTGTGTCGAAGAGGATTATGTCGCGAGGCGCGCTTCTTCCTCTATATCGACGACGGCAACGTCGTCATCGGGTCAGACGCTTCGCGCGCGCGGACGCGCGTGGGGCACCATATACCCGGCGTTCGTCCGCGGTCGCATCGACGATCGTGTCGTCGGCATCGACATCGGAAGGAGAAGTTTTGCTTCTTTGTCAAGTGAAGAACGCAAAGGGACGACGACTGACTCGAGCTCGCGCCGGGACATGATTCGTCTCGAGCGAAACTTCAACGTCCCGAACGCGCTGTGTGTGGGACGCATACTTGCAGGACCTGCGCTCGCCTACGGAACGTTGACGAGTGCGATTTCGCCCGAGCTGGCGCTCGCAGGCGCCGCGACGGCGGCGGCGACAGATTTTTTAGACGGATACCTCGCGCGGAGGTGGAATCAAGGGACAATACTGGGGAGTTATCTCGACCCCATCGCGGACAAAGTGTTCGTCGGGTTCGTCGGAACGGCGCTGGCGATAAAAGGGGCGCTTCCGGTGTGGCTGGTCGCGCTGTTGGTGAGCAGAGACGTGATTCACGTGATGGGTGGCGCGTGGCGCCGCGCCGGGGCACTTCATTGGGAATGGCGGTCGATGGGTGAGTTTTTCGGCATAGACGACGACGCTAGAGACAAACCTAAACCCACCGGCGCGGCGGCATTAGCGGGATTCGATTTTGATCTCGATGAGATTGAACAGTTGGGTTCGCGAAGAGGCGCGCTTCGGCCGCTCTTCATCGGCAAGGTGAACACGGCGCTTCAAATGGTACTCATCACCGCCGTTTTATGTGAGCCAGTCGCGGCCGCCGGGACCGCACCGGGGTTAACGCAACCTATACTCGAGATAGTTGCCGATGACGGCGTGAAAACGACGCTCGAATACGCCACGGCGGCTTCCGCGGTCGTGGCCACCGCCGAGTACGCTCGCATCTTCTTTTCCCATCCCGGTTTCGAGCGTCTGCAAGACATCCAGGCGCGCGGGAAAGACGTCGAGCGGTAGCCATATCCCCGTTTCGGGTAGTTTCTAGAATATTCCGTACTAGTCGTATAAAATTCTCATGTTCTATCTGCGTTCTTAAGTCACAATGCGTATTCACGTATTCACGAACAAACGCCCCGTTCCTTCGAGTGTTCACAAAAATCATGATTAATCCACACTTTCCGCCTCGTCTGCAACATGCGAACGATTTCGGAAATCGACGCGTGTTTACGCGCGATCGACGCATCGCGGGAAACAGCCGTGGCGCTCGTCCGCGAACTCACGCGCGCGGGTGAGACGGACGGTGATGCGAGCGCTGAACTTGCACCAAACGTTCGCGCACAGATCGAAACTTACATTCGCTCGCAACGCGAACGGGCGGTGCGCGTGGACGCGGCGGTCGAGTTGGTGATCAGCGAGGCGCGCGCGTGTGGGATTCTGGATGCCGAGGAAGGGGAGACGTTTCGACGGAAGGGTGGTGGACGGAAGAGGTCTACGGATTTGGGAGTGAGACGCGAGTTGGAAGAGTTGAGCGCACCGTTTAACGAACGCGGCGCGGTGTCCGTTGAGATTGTTGACGGCGAATGTGGAGATGGTGACATCGTGTGTGTACGCGCCGAGGGGGCGTTTGAAGCGCGATGGAACGCGAAGGAGTGCGACGCGTGTTCGGTGAGCGCAGTCAACGGAGAAACCGCTACCGCTGCGCACTCGGCTTTTACAGAACGCGCGACGGAGCGTCTCGAACAGGGAAAAGAAACCGAGAAGAACGTCGTTGAGATATCTAGAATGATGATTGAGTGGTTTGAGGGATTACACGACGTGTTCACGGCACCTGATCCGCTCAACGGGGGCAAAGTGTTGGCGGCAGACTGTTCGCGGGGCAATGTTTTGATCCCGTCGAGACTGTTACCGGGGCGATAGATGGAACGAAAAGAATTAGCGAGTAACAAGTTGCAGTCAAACAATACGAATCAAACTTTAATTATTAAACTGTACACTTCGGAGAGGAATTGGAAACCTACTTGTCTGTGTTGTCGGTGGTGTCGTTGTAATCATGAGCCGCACGACCGGCTCGCACCGCGTTGGCAACCTTTGACCGCGCGCTTCCATCCGCGTAACGTCCGATGTGCGTGAGGTAGTCCTCCCATGGTGGGAGCGTCTTTTTTACCTGCTCACGCGCGAGCATGGCGTCCATCCACTTGTGGTACGATTCCAACGCGGCCGTTCGCGGAATTTTATAATCTGCCCCGCGATAGTGCTCAAACACTGGCAATCTCCACGCCCACGGGAACAGCGCGTAATCCACCAAACCTGGCGTTTGTTTCCCGGCGTAAAACGTCCCTTCGCCCTCTTCGCACCACTCGGCAAACGTCGCCAACCCAGACAAAATGGCTTCAAACGCCTCTCGCTGCTCCGCCGGATCCTGTCGCACAAGCACGTGGTAATACTTGGAACACACATTCTTATTCACCCAATCCGCATCTACTCGCGCCCGCGCGCGCTCGTACGGACAGCTCGACATGATTGGCGTCGTTCCGCCGTTGGTCACTTCGTCGATAAACTGCACGCACACCAAGCTCTCCGTCACCACGTTCTTCTTCGGGTCCCCGTCCTTCGCGTGAAACGTTTCTGGTGGCACCAGCGTCGGCACCATCCCCAACGGGTTGTGTTTCATCAACTCGGGCGCCTTGTAGTGGTACCAGTTTTCGTGCGCCGTCTCGACGCACGCATCTGTCGCCTTGCGTTTCTCCCAACCGAGCGATTCGATCCAGTCGTAGGTGATGTGTCCATCCGCTGCGTGGTGTTCGAGGGCGAGCGTCGCGCGGTGTGCGAACGGGCAAAACCACGCCGACATGTAGTGCAAGTGTGGGACCATTTTTGACGATCCTCCCCTCGTCGCCATCTCGGCGGCGTCGTCGCGCGCGGGGCGGAGAGTGTAGACGATGCAGTTGCTGACGCTGACAAAACCTGAAGCGACCTGACTGCACGCGCGGATTTTTTGTACTTAAGAATTAAGTGAGTGAGTGAGTGAGATTAAATATTGTCGTGTCGTCGTCGTCTTCACGCAGAATCCCGGATGAGTCGCTCTTTTCTTCTGCGGTTCATGAACCAAATTTTCACCGTTTGCGCGCCGCCGCTGATGCGAAGGTTTCGAGCGACGACGTCGCACTCGGATTTCGTCGGGTTGGGCTTGGATGTGAATAATCGCTCAAGTTCACCCTTTTGAGCGTCGCTGAACTTGGTCTTGGGCGATTTCGACGATTTCGGTGCCAACTTATCGTCATTCTTGGATGCTGGCGACTTTGAATTTGAATTTTTCCTTGTCTTGCCCGCCTTCTGTTGGAGTTCGGCGAGCATTTCCATCTTTGATTTCGTTGAACGCCTCCATCCCATCTCCTGCGCCTCTCCTTCGTAAGCCTCGTCATCGCCGAACATGTCGCTATTGAGTTTGACGTAATCAACCTTTGTTCGCTTGCGTGGCCCTTCTATGATCAAATCTGACTCTGATTCGCTGCTATCCGTCTCTTCGCTGGACGACCGAGCGCTTCCGCTCAACGCTTCATTCTCGTCGTCTCTCCCATCGTCGCTAAAAGTCGCCTTGTCGAAATCCTCGTCGTCGCTTTCGTCGCTCGGCCACTCCTCTTCGTGCGCGTGCTCAAACTTCATCGTTCCCGGAATAATCCCTTCGTCTTCCATTCGTTTCTCTTCTCGAAAGACGTCTTCGGCGACGCACTTTTGCGACAAGTCGTGTTCGTATTCATCATTCAAGACGTAAATGATATCCACCCGCGCGTCGCAGAGCGGGCACAACCAGCCCTCATCCTCCGGCGGAATATCCTCATCCCTTACCGGGGGTACGACGCACGACTGGTGATACGCCCTATCGCAAAACCCATCGCACAGCAAAATATCGTCATCCGCTCTATCATCCGCCATGCCGCACTTGCTACAAAAAATGTCGTTCGCATCCGTCTCCCCGAGTTCATCCTCCACCGTCGTAATTTCCCGTTCGTTCGGGTCAAACTCGATCGATTTAAATAGCTCTCGAATTTTCAATTTACTCTTAAATATCTTCTCCCGCGCACGTCGCAGCTCTTCCATCGGTTTCGGTTTCGCCTTGGCCGCGCCTCTCCAACCGTCTTGCGCGTACGCGTCCAGCATGGCTTGGTTTTGACGAATCGTTTGAAACTGCGATTGTATCCTCGAACGCACCGCCGAAAACTGGTGGCGACAAAAACAAATAACGACACAACGTGTCAGTCCAACGCGCGTTTCATCATCGATGGGAATACGCAAAGTGCGCGCGCGCGCAAAGTCGACCCGACTCGACGGTTCGGTTGCGAAACCAAATTTAACAACCTGAAAACTCCTTCTCCTCGACGACACCCGCGCCTCGCGCATCACAAAGAACAAAACAAAAAAATCACACGCACCGGATTCGTAACCACCCCTTCCCCTTTCCTCGGTCGTCCGCGTTTCTTCTTTCCGCCCGCATCGTCGTCGTCGCCTTTCCCTTTCCCTCTACGCGCCGATGTCAAATGTCCACTCTTTCGCTTTGCCGACGCGCACCCATCATCCATCGTCGCGGGAGTTCCATCGTACCGCGTCGTTTTACGACGCGTTCGCTTTTGTCCTCGGGTTCGAACGCCCGCACCCATGGCGCGCCACACCGCTCCTCGGCCGCGCGGCGTCGCGCGGCATCGTCTGTCGCGCACTGAAATTGAATTCCGTTTCAGGGCATCGAGTCTCATCATATTTGACGGTTCATAACCCGTCGAAAGTGGTCAAACCAAACAGAAGAGTTCGAGCGACGCTCGCGACAGACGTCGACGGACGCGCGCGCGCGAACGCCCGAACCGTGAAACGGAGCGGTGAACGCGACGCGTCGTCCCGCGTCGTTCTCGATGGAGGACGGAGAAACCACCGCCGGGACGCTGGGGTTCCCGGTCGGGGGCGACGCGAGTGTCGGTGGGACCGAGGACAGCTCGGTTGCCGCGACGCGATTGAAAACGACGACGACGACGTCCGTGCCGGCGACGACGACGATCAACACGGGAGAGGACACGGCGAATGCGGCGCAGCACCACCGCGGGGCGACCGGTGCGTTAGGGACGAAAACGACAGCGGACGGTGGGGCGCGCGACGCGGACGTCGAGACGCGGCGTCGAAGGGAGAGCGGAGTGGAGGCTTCGGCGAGCGGGAGTCCCGCGAGCGTGACGCCGGCGGCGGCGCACGCGCCACGAAAGAGGGATGAGGATGGTGAAAATGAAGCGCGGGAGAACGCGGCGTCGTCGAGTAGTAGCGATGAGGAGGAGGAGGACGGGGATGAGGAGGCGATAGGCGGGGCGAGACGAGTGGTGCCGTCCAAGGGGAGAGCGTTTTCTCTGGCGGAAACGGATCAAAGAGCGTTGTCCTTATCCCGGGAACTGCTCGATGCGATCGCGGAGATGGAGGAGAAAAATCCCGGGACGGTGTTGAAGACGAACCAGAAGATTTCCAGGCTGAAGGAGTCGTTGAGTTTGGCGGAAGGGAAATGGAACGAGACGGAGGAGGACATGGTGACGAGACTGGTTAAGAAATGCGCGGCGAACGCGAAGCGGATCTCAAATACGGAGAGGAAACAATGGGCGATGGCGGCGTTGGATGTGCAGCATCATCGCGATAGAATGTCGCTCCGTGGGGCTTCCAAACGGCGGTTGATTGCGCCGGTGTGGAAGAAGACGGAGGAGGAGGAGGCGACGGGAGCGGATGCTTCTTCGGGAAAACAAACCGAGATTTCAATGCAAATGGTTGAAAGATTGTTCGTTCGTGACGTCAAGAGCTGGAAATTCGGTAAAACGGTTGATCGCGCCAAGGTGCGGCGCGTGTCGATCGGTAAAGCGGCGCCTGTGCCGGCGTACACGTACTTTGCGTACTCAACAAATTGCAACTCCTACGAGGACGAGGACAACATGGCTCGTTTGCTCTTCATGGATGAAGACGGCGAATTCGTGGAATCAGACCCTATAGATTTAGCCCGCGTCGACGAGCAAGCCGTTGAGTTTTCGCGCGAACAACAAATCGTCTTGGCCATGGTTGCGGCGACTTACTACGACGTCATCACGATGGCGCACGAGGACGAGCGCATGGCGAAGCGCTTTGAATGCATCGTTGCGGCAACTAAGCAAATCTTGAGAGTCGCTGAAGATCACATTCGAAACTGGCTGACGGATTCCGCCAAGGGTGACGATGCGCTGAGTGTGGTGTGGTTGATAACGCTTTCGCACGCGTGCCTCGTCTCGGCGCACATCGAGAGGTTGCCCCAGGTGTCGAAACCGGCCACCGTCTGGAAACTCATCGAACTTCTCAACGAGCTGCACGTTCAAGAATTATTTTGGGCAGGCGTGTGTCGACACGTGTTCCGCGTGGCGAACGTCGCGAATCGTTTGAAACCTGTCGCGAGCTTTGAAACGCTCGAAGACGCGACGAATCAACTCGCCGACGCCTTTTGTCCAAGATGCTTTGTGTATGATTGCCGACTCCACGGATCGATGCAGCCGAGATCCGCCGGGCGTAAACTCGCCACGGAAAGACGCCTCGAGTATGCACACTTGCGCAAGGGTGAGAAGAAGTCTACGCTACCGACATACGGACCAGATCAGCCGTGTTCTGATGATTGCTGGTATCGCAGCGCCGAGTATACGAGTTTTCAGCGGGACGCTCCGATGTGCGCGCCGTGCGGTCAGCCTTCGACGGATAGCCCATCAGCGAAGATCCGCCAACCGTGGGACGATAAGATTGACGTAGATCTCGTCAAAAAGGCGCAAGAAATCATTGGAGCGGACGCCACGCCGTGTGAGGTGAGTGTGTTTTTCGGCGTGCGTCGAACGTGTGCCGAAGTTGGTTGCCAAATCAAATTCTTGGAGCTCACTGGACAGAGTGTCGTGGCTAACGTGCAAACTGACAAGAAGAAACGCCGGCGCAAAAAGATCACGGTCGACAATTCCCATAATAAAATTGGCCCGACTGTTCGCCGTCTCCAGAAGTTCGGCAACGACTTCGTTTGGTCTCAGTATACGCCCTGTGAGTGCGTCGGTTCGTGCAACAGGAAGACTTGTCCGTGCGCAGAAAACCAATTGTTCTGTGAGCGGTATTGTAATTGTGGGCCCAGCTGTTGGAATGAATTTCCCGGGTGTAAATGTAGCTCAACGTCGCGCAACGTGTGTCGAACAGATAGTTGCGTCTGCTTTGCTGCTGGCAAGGAGTGCGTACCTGATCGATGCCGTGGATGCTGTAAAACTGCCGACGCCGCCATCTTGCCCATTCGGCAAAAATACGGTTTAGTTGATCCGGATTTGCGCATAGAAGCGCCACGATTCAGTTGCGATAACATGAAGCTGCAGCTCAAGCAGAATCAGCACGTCTGCCTTGGGAAAAGTAAGGTAGCTGGTTGGGGCGCATTCATATTGAACGGCGCGAGCAAGGGTGACTTTTTGGGAGAGTACATCGGTGAGCTCGTCACCCAAGAGGAGGCAGATCGTCGCGGCCGCGTGTACGATAGAAACAACTGCTCCTACTTGTTCAATTTGAATAGCGAATGGGTCATCGATGCCCAAAATCGCGGTAACAAACTGCGGTTCGCGAACCACTCGCAAGACGCGAATTGCTTTGTGAGAATCAAGGATGTCAAGGGCGACAACAGGCTGGCGATCATGGCGGGTAGAGATCTTCCACCGGGAGCAGAGATGTTCTACGACTACAACTACAAGGAAGAGGTGGCGCCGGAATGGCACGATACTGCAGAAGATGCTCCGTCAACTTCGGACTTGCCGAGTTCTAAAAAAAGGTGAAACAAACGATTGGGCTCTGTGAATTTACAAGCTAAATCCTATAAGCGCGCGCGCGTAGACGACGAGTTTGAATTCAGAACACATTCTTGATCGTCTTCTTTAAAAATCCGGCGGTGTCTGCCACTCTCTGAACTTGTTGCGAGGCGACGGCGCGCCTGCGCCACCTCTCCCGCCGCCACGCCCTCGGCCTCTGCCGCCGCGTTCCCAAGGCGGAGGCCGAGGTCCTTTGACCCGAACCTTTCTCGGCACGGGCGTCGACTTCGGGTTAAAAGTCTTCTCCTCGATAGACTGGATCGGCATGCCTTTTTCGTCTGCGATCACAGCAGCCTTGCCAAAGGCGTGCGTTTGCAAACGCTCTCGCGCAATTTCCATGACGCCTAGCGCGGAAATGGGCACGAAGGTGACCTGGGCGCGGTCTCTGCACGCGACAGACTCGAACACGTCCTCGACCTCGCGTCTGTGTTCGTCGCATCCCATGTCAATCAAGTCAACCATGACTAACCCTCCAATGTCTCTGAGTCGAAGTATGCGTGCGACGAGCTTTGCCGCGGCAATGTTGACGCGCAAGGCAATCTCGTCGCCGCTTTCTCCAGCCTCCATTGCGGTGCGACCCGCGTTCACGTCGATGGCCGTCAACGCTTCGGTGTGTTGAATCACAATGTGTGCGCCAGACAGTTCAGGTCCAAGAGGCACGCGCTCTGTGTTCATCATCGTCTCGACAACTTCATCGACACCCAGAGCTTTGAATACAGGTTCGTCGCCCTGGTGAAGGACGACGCGATCAATGATTTCCTGAGACGCTCCTGTGCGCCGTAAATCGTCGACTATGACTTTGTAAGCATCCGTCGTGTCGACTATGAGTCTAGCCACGCGTTCCCCGAATAGATCCCGAACGAGAACCTGCTCGCGTGTCGCCGCTTGCAGCAAGCGTTGTGGCGGCGGAGCCTTTGAAGCGGCGGATGCGCGTTCCACGGCCTTGATTGAAGCCGCCTTAATCTTCGCCCAATCGCTAGCTAAACAACTAATGTCAAGCTCGAGCGTTTCTTTACTCACCCCAGCGGCTTCGGTCCGCATGATCAACGCGCTACCTTCTGGACAAACCGTGTTACCGATCGCCTTGACGTACTTTCGCGCCGGACCCATGAGCTTGCGAGACACGTACACGCCTTCTCCGTCTGGACACAACACGACGTTTCTTCCCGGAAGTGTCGGTCGTGCCGTCACGCGCGGGCCTTTATGCCCGCTTCCAAGACGCGTGACTTGCACCACCACCGGCTGCCCCGGTTCCCAGAGCGAAAAACACTCCTCGCGAAGCTTACGTCGCGTCACCTTGGCTGAGACGCCGTCCGATTCGTCCGATTCGTCCTCGCCCGTCTCGTCAGATTCATCAGACGAGGTCTCGACGTCAGTCTCTTCCGCGCGGTTCAGCTCAATGTCGGGTTTCCACGGCTCCCAGTGTGGGAGCATTTTGCTTCGATCAGTCAACCGAGACGATCGCTGAGATCGACCGCCGACGCCGCGCCAAACTCCACCCTCGCCGCCGCTTTTACCGCCACCTGTGAGGCGACTTCCACCCACTTTCCCGCTCGTCGTCGTCTGTGCACCCTTGGTCGACGCCGCGACGGGTTCGCGTCCCGTAACATCTTCAGCCCAGAGATCACCCCACCCACCGCCTCGGTTCCATCGGCGAGGCTCCTCCACCTGCGGCTCGCTCGCTCGCTCGTCATCCGACCTCTCTGGTCGTTTCGTCTCCCGCCACGCCAACGCGGGACTCTCGATGCCTTTTTGCATCAACGCGTACGGTGGTCCGCGACCGGTGAGATCTACGAGCACGCCTTGCATCCCACTAATCACCTTGCTCACGGTTCCGATATAAATATCGCCGACGCGCATCCCTTTACCCGGCTCCGTGCCGTGTTCGTGCCAGAGCTCGACAATCTCACCCTCCTCCAAAATCGCGATGCGCACGCCAAAATCATCCTCGCTCGCGGCGTTAAATACAATCTCAGTGTTCAAACCGCCCATCATCTCCTCGACGTGATCACCGGGGGTAAAATCTATCAAATTAAAGTCTTCTTCGTCGCCCAACGAATTCGCGAACTCGACTTCGTCGTCCTCATCGGTGGAAACCATGACGCCATTCAAGACGTCTGAATCTCCCTCGTCCATCGTCGCACCGACGTCGAACACGCTGTCGTCGTCGTCGTCGTCGTCGTCGTCATCGTCCATACCCACACTACCACTACCACCGTTCCTCTCTCGTTCCTCCTTTACCTTTTCCGCCCGTCTCGCCTCTACGTGCGCGTCCCGCTCGCTCTTCCCGTACGCCAACCACGCCCCACCCGTCTCCACCTTATTATCGCTCGAGCTCATCTCCACCATCATATTTACCGCAACCGTCATCCTCTCGTCATCTACCGGCCACTCGCACCGCACTTCCCCCACCGCGCACCGTTTCGGCGTCGTAAACGTTATCTCCCCGCCCGGGCTCCACCGCACCGTTTCCCCGGCGGCGTCCACCGTGACCAACTTAAACCCCACCGCGGTATCCAGCGGTAACCGAACCGTCACGCCGTGCTGTTCCCCCGATCCATCGACGGACGACGACGAGGACGAGACGCGCGCGCACTCGGGCGCGCGCGAGACATCCCAGCCGCCCAACGCTTCGACGTCGCCCACGACGCGCACCCTACGTTCCTTCCCTTCGCCACCATCCGTCGTCGGTACCGTTCGCGACGACGACCGGTCGCCATCGTCATCACGCCCGTCATCGCCCTCGTCGTCGTCGCTCTCGTCGTCGTCCACCGCGGCGATGACCCGATCGACGCGAAACGTCACGGCGACGTCGGGTTCTCTGTTCGGGGCGTTCGCGCCTCGTCCGCGTCTGTGTGGACCCTTGCTCCTCGCCGCGCGCGTCGTCTGAACCCGACCGCGACGAGGACGCGAGCGACGGCACCGCGACGATGACGACGACGACGGGAGCGACGGTGCGATGGATCGCATCGTCGACGTCGGCATCGATTGACGCGTCGATGAATGAATCAATGGAATGCGTGCGTCAACACGTCGGCATTGATTGACGCGCGCACGCTTCGCGATGCACAAGAAACAAACCGGAGGCGCGCACGAAGACTTGTACGTCGCCATCGGGGTCGTCGTCGTCATCTTCTTCGCGTGCGTCGTCATCGCGAGACGAGCGGCGCACGCGCCGGCGGTAAAGTTGACGAAGAGAGACTAACGAGGACGGGAGCGGTGGCGGCAGCGATATCACTCGCGACGTCCTCCGATGACGACGACGTCTTCCGTGTCGACGGCTCTGGACGCGCGACGCCCGACGGTGGCTCGCGATGGGCGTTCGTCGCGGCGCGCGGCGGTGCGCGCGTCTTCTTCTTCATCGGCGTCGTCGGCGAAAAAGGTGTGCGTCGTCGGCGCCGGGTTCGCGGGCGCTTCGACGGCGTTTCACCTTTTGGAGCGAGCGAACGACGCCGGGGCGAGCGTGGACGTGACGCTGATGGATGAAATTGGAATCGCAGGCGGCGCGAGCGGGGTCGCGGCGGGGTTGTTGCACCCGTACACGCCGAGAGGGAAGACTATTTGGAGAGGGGTGGAGGGCGTTCGCGAGGCGAAACGGTTAATCGAAGCGGCGACGCGCGCGGAGGATGCGTTGGACGCGATGGCGACGGAACGGTGCGATGACGCGGACGGTGGATGGAGAGATGGGGTGGGAAGGAACACCGGGGAGCGGAGGATGGAGGCGGTGGCGCGGGCGCCGGGGATCGTGCGACCGGCGCGGTCGGCAAAGCAAGGTTCGGATTTTGCGAAACACGTCGCGCTGGAGGATAACGAAGACGGCGCACGGTCGTTGACGACGGCGGAGACGCTGGAGACGTGTCCGGGGCTCGAATACACTGAGGACGTGCTCGAGGCGGAGGCGAAGGGGGAGCCATGCGCGGGGAGTTTGTTCATTCCCGAGGGCGTCATCGTGGACACGCCGAGGTATCTGTCGGCGCTCTGGGACGCGTGTACGATTTTGGCGTCGCGCGGCGTCGCCGGGACGCGCGCGTCGATTCGAATCGCCTCTGTCGATCGTGTCGGTGACTTGTTTGACGAATTCGACGAGGTTGTGCTGTGCTGCGGCGCCGCGGTGGCTGCGCTCGTGGACTACGAGCAAATTCCGATTCAGTTGCAAGGCGGCCACGTCCTCGAGCTCAAACCCGAGGGATTAGACATAGGAATACTGGGCACGACGTACGTCGCCCCGCTCGGCGGGGCCCGCGCGATGGTGGGTCCGACGAAAGAGTACGACGCCACGGCGGCGGACGCTCGACGCGCTGGGGTTGTCGATAGGGCGAACGCGAGAGTCGCCGCCGCAGAATCGCAACTTCGCGAGCTCGGCCGCAAGGCTTTCCCGCCGACGGCAAACTGGGGCGTGCTTCAGGTCAAGTACGGCGTTCGGGGAAATCCGCCAAGAACGCCGAGCGGCGCGCTTCCGCTCGTCGGTCGCGTGCGCGTCGACGACAAATCGGTGTGGTTTGCAGCCGGATTGGGCGCGCGCGGTTTGGTGTACCACGGCCTCGTTGGTGATTGGCTCGCACGGGCGATATTAGAAGACGACCTCGGCGCCATTCCCGAGGAGGTGCGGCGCGGGTAGAGAGTCGTCGATTGCTCCACTGCTCGCGCGCCGTGTAATGTAAATCCGTATCGACATTTTTCATTCGTGGCGTTTAGAAGCGCGACGCGCGCTAACTGTCGCCCCGCACAGTTACGCGCGCGGGGTGCCCACGCGATCGACGCGGCGCGTTCACCGACGCGCGCGCAGCTTGAACGGGTGTCAGCGCCATCGAAAACATGCGCGTACACGCCCTCAGGCTCGTCCCCGGCGATGACTTGAAACGCGCAGTCGTCGACTATTGCAAAAACCACTCGCTCTCTTCGGCGTGGATAATCACCTGCGTCGGCTCGCTTCGCCGCGCCAAGATCAGACTCGCCAACCACACCTCCCTCATGGGGTCCTCCACCAACTCGGTCGTCGATCTCGAGCAAAAGTTTGAGATTTGCTCGCTCGTCGGGACGGTGAGCGCGGATGGGAGATCTTGTCACTTGCACGCGTCGCTCGCGGACAAGAACGGCGATTGCGTCGGTGGACACCTCATGGACGGGTGCGAGGTGTTTACGACGGCGGAAATCATCCTCGGTTCGAGTTCGCAGATGCGGTTCGAACGCGAGCACGACGAGGCGACGGGTTTCGATGAACTGGTGGTTAGAGACGCGGACGCCGAAGCGGACAGAGGAGACGAAACGACGGCGGTTGATCCGTCGCTCAAAGGGAAACGGGCGAGACGGGCGAGACAAATGGCGGCGATAGAAGAGGACAGGGCGCGGCGAGAGGAAGCGGGGGAGCTTCCGGTGGAGACGCGAGGGATTTTAGGATTTTTCGTCAACCTTGTGGCGCCCCCGCCGAGTTCGAGGCGTCGGGCAGAGGAGACGACGTGAGATGTGTCGATACAATTTGTAAAGTAAATCTGAATTTCGTACACTACAATCACAAACCACGGCATTAAAAGGTACCTAATATACAGGTTCTAGAGTTTACGTCGCGAGTGGAAACGCCGGTCGCGGTTCGTCGTTGCTCGACGAATCATCCGGCTCGTCGGGCGTCTCTGGTTCGACATCTTCTGTCTCGTCAGCCGTCTTTGGGTAATTAAATTTGAATCCCTCGTTGAGAATGTCAATGTTTTGCGGGTTTTCAGACACGAACGGTCGCTCTCCGAGAAGTTGCACGAGGTCGTGACGCTGCAAGACTTCCTTGTCAAGCAAGCCTTGAGCCATGGCTTCCACCAAGTGCTTCTTCTCCTTGACGAGCGCCACGGTGCGCTTGTACGCCGTGTCGACGAGGAGGCGAACCTCTTCGTCAATCATTCGCGCCGTGTCTTCCGAATAGGGAGATTTCAGGCTCTGTTCATCCTTCGGGAAGGATAACAAACCAATCTTGTCATTCATACCGTAGACGGCGACGGTGTTGTACGCCATTTGCGTAACCTTTTCCAAATCATTCTGTGCGCCGGTTGAAATCTTCCCCAGCATCACCTGCTCCGCAGCGCGCCCACCGAGAGTCATGCACATCATGTCCACGAGTTGCTGCGTCGTCGCCAAGAGATTTTCATTCGGCAAGTACTGCGCAAAGCCGAGAGCAGCGGAACCGCGCGGAACAATCGATACCTTGAGAAGGGGTTCGGCGTGTTCCAAAAACCAACCGACGACGGCGTGACCAGCCTCGTGGTACGCCACCGTACGACGCTCCGTCTTGTTCACCACCTTTGACTTTTTCTCCAAACCCGCGATGACGCGATCAGCGGCGTACTCAAAGTGTCGAAGAGAAACCGTCTTTTCATCTTCGCGCGCCGCGGCGAGCGCCGCTTCGTTGCACATATTCGCGATATCCGCCCCGGCAAAACCGGGCGTCAACGCCGCGAGTCGCTCGCTGTAGTGATCAACGGCGCCGTCGAGGGTAATCTTCTTCAGATGCACCCGGAAGATTTGTTCGCGACCGGTAATGTCCGGGCGATCGACGGTGATTTGTCGATCGAAACGTCCCGGACGGAGCAACGCCTTGTCGAGGATATCTGGTCTGTTGGTACCCGCGAGAACGATGACGCCCTCCTTGGTACCGAACCCATCCATCTCCACAAGGAGCTGGTTCAACGTATTCTCTCGCTCGTCGTTACCTCCGGCGAAGCCTCCGCGGCCGCGCTGGCGACCGATGGCGTCGATTTCGTCGATAAAGATGATGGATGGCTTTTGCTGGCGCGCCTGCGCGAATAAATCGCGAACGCGCGACGGACCGACGCCCACAAACATCTCCATGAAATCGGAGCCGGAGATTGACAGAAACGGCACCCCAGCCTCGCCTGCGGTCGCCTTGGCGAGAAGGGTCTTGCCCGTCCCCGGCGGGCCGACGAGAAGGGCTCCGTGCGGAATCTTTGCCCCCAAGTCTTCGTACTTTTTGGGGTTCTTCAAAAAATCGACAAACTCCATAATTTCCTGTTTGGCCTCGTTGCACCCAGCCACATCCTTAAACATGATTTTATTCTTCGCATTCTTATCGAGCGTGCTCACCGTCGCCTTACCAACGTTAAAGATACCACTCGCGCCTCCACCCATGCCTCCGCCCATGCCGCCCATGCCCGCGCTTCGACGCGTGAAGTACAACCACCCGCCGATGAGTAAAAGCGTCGGCAACAACCGCATGAGCTCCGTCTGCCAGAAAATCTCATTTACGTACGTCACTGGAACGAAATCCTTCGACTCTTGACCATTCAACTCTTGCGCCTCCTCGAGTTTCCTCTCGAAAGAATCCAAACTTCCAATGTTGAAGTAAAACTTGTACCCGCCCTCCGAGCGAGCCCCTGGCGGGGCGCCGATATCCGTCGAATCGTACGAATCCCCCGCCCCGTGCCTAGACTTAATCATCGCCCCGGGCGCTTTCACGTACACCTTGGCCTGACTCTTATTCGACACCTCCACCCGCTCCACGAGCCCGGGTTCGAGCAGTTTCGTCTTGAACTCTTGAAAGGAAATCTCTCGCGCGTCGGTTCGTGTCGCGCTCAACAAACTCATACCGAGCGCCAACAGCATCAACGACCCGAGCTGTTGCCCACCAGGCCCTTTCATCAACTCTGCAAACGTCTTTGGCGCTTCGGTGCCGCTCTCGCCCGACTCTTTCCCACTGGATTCGTTTGAAGAATCCTTCTTTGATTTACCCGACGACCCGCGAGGCTTCATGCTCGCGTACTTCCCACCGCCACCCTTCTTTGCCGACGAAGCCGACGACGCGCCCCCTTTCGGCGTCTCCGCCGCGAACCCTCGCGTCGACCGTCCAACTCGCGTCGTCGGCGGCGGCGTCCGTCGCGCCGCGTGCGTCAACATTCGTCGGCCAATCGTCATCGTCGCTGCGGACGATGCGGAAGCTAATGACGTCGTCGTCGTCGCGGTGTTCACCACCGCCGCACCGCGTCCCGCGGTCGTAGATGCATCGCATCGCGCGATCGCTCGCGCGATTCTTCGTCCAATCGTCGCGCGCGTCATGACGCGTCGCGGTGTGACGCGTCGAGTTGATTCGCTCGATGCGCGTCGTTGACCTCGCACAGTGGGATGGGGTGCCTTGTCAATGTCATACTGTATACTCATACACAAAGTTGACATGGGTTACATTACATTTTGGAACGCGTCCAAAGCGCGCGCGAACATTACTAGCTAGAAAGACGCGAGAGGATCGTCACCGTTGACGAGAGCGTCCAAGAAAACCCGCGCGTCGACGATGGGAACACCGAGCTCGCGCGCCTTGTTGAGCTTGGTGGGACCGGCGGATTGGCCGACGAGGAGGAGGGTGGTTTTGGGGGAGAGCGAAGACGTCAGAGACGCTCCGGCGGAGCGAAGAACGTCGTGGATTTCGTCCCGGGAACGGTCAGGAACGACGCCGGTGAAGAGAATCTTCATGGATTTGAGTGCGGTGGGGTTGACTTTCGCGCCGCGTTCGGGTAAACGCGGGGCTGGAGTTGGTGTCGGTGATGGGGTTGGCGACGCCGAAGACAACGGTGTCAGTGCGGGCGCCGATCCGCCAGAGGCGTCGAATACGACGACGCCAGTGGCGAGAATCTCGTCGACGATGGCGACGTTGGCGGGTTCTGACCAGAAATCAACTAACGATTGCGCCAAAACCGGGCCGATGCCGTCGACGTGGGTCAAAGCGCCGTGCGCGAGGCTATCTGGACCTCCGCGAGCGGCCGCGACGCACGCCTTTTGCAACGCCGCGAGCGTTTCGTAGCGAGACGCCAAAACCCTCGCCGTGTGGGCGCCAATATTTGGAATCCCAAGGGCGTATATGAACCGATGAAGCGGGACCCCACGTCGACGAAGCTCGATGGCTTGAAACAGCTTGATGGCGCTCGCCTTGAGCCCGTCCGATCCCTCTTTAATTTCACCCTTGGCATTCTTCACGCCCGCGTATCGCCACCACGTCGGCGGTTCCTCGATACCGCTCTCCGGGCCGAACCGACGCTCCAACGTGAATATGTCTGCCGGGGATTTCACCACACCCTCCTTGTGAAGCGTTTCCAATGTTCCCCGGGCGAGTCCTCGTATGTCCAGGGCGTCGCGCGAACAAAAGTGTAACAATCGCTCCAAAACTTGCGATGGACACTTCAACCCGCCCGTGCATCGAACGATGGATCCGACGGCATTTTTCGACGCCGAAAGCGGCGCACGAACGACCGAGGACCCACAGTCCGGACATTTCCTTGGCGGCGTCCACTCTGGGAGGGGTTTCGCGTCGTCGTCGTACGTCGTCGCCTCGGCGAGATCGTCGCCCGCGAGCGAGACGACGCGCGGAATGACGTCGCCCGCGCGCTCCACCGCCACGCGCGCCCCAATCTTGAGCTTTTTCCTCGCAATCTCGTCGAAATTGTGCAACGTCGCCCGCGCGATGGATGCCCCACCGATGTCGACCGGATCGAGCACAGCGACTGGGGTCAACGCACCCGTGCGTCCGACTTGTACTTCGATTCCTCGCAGCGTCGTCGTCGCCCGCATCGCCGTAAACTTGTGCGCCACAGCCCATCGAGGTTGCCTCGCGTCCGCCCCGAGCGTATTCTGATGTTCCACGAGGTTCACCTTGTACACCACCCCGTCAATCTCGTATGGCATCGTCGGTCTCGCGATTTCCAACGCCGAGTAGGCTTGTAAAAGTTCGTCTAATGTCGTCGCGACACCGAGAAATGGAACGGCGTCGAAACCGTTTGATGGAAGAAATTCGCTGAGAAATTCACTCTCAGTTTTCCACGGCGTTTCAATCTTCCCGTCGCGAGATGCCCCGACGGATCCCCACCCGTATGCGAGGAACCGCAGTGGCATTTGGTTTTCCGTCGGGTCGAGCAGGCGCATGGCGCCGGCGGCGGCGTTTCTCGCATTCTTAAAGACGCGCGCCCCCGTGGCGACGCGTTCGGCGTTGACGCGTTCGAAATCCTCTTCAGACACGTGCACTTCTCCGCGAATCTCCAAAACCTCGGGAAAATTCGTCCCGGTGAGCTCTAAAGGCACGCCTCGCGCGCCGACGAGGTGCCTCGTGACGTCTTCACCCATGGAACCGTCCCCGCGAGACGCAGCGTAGACGAGCCGACCGCGCTCGTATCGCAGACTCGCCGAGGCCCCGTCGACTTTGGGTTCGGCGCAATACTCGACTCGGATTGAACCATCATCGTCGGCGTCGATCCCCAAAGCCTTATTCACGCGCGTCATGAACGCCTGAACTTGCGCCGCGTCGAACGCGTTCCCAAGCGACCGCATGGGCGTCGCGTGCGCAATCTTTTCCAACCCGCTCGCCGAATTCGGCGTCGCGCCGATTCGAGCGCTCGCGACGCCGTCCAAACCCGCTCGACGCCTTCGCTCGGTCGCCGCGCTCGGATGCGCCGCCTCGATCGCCTCGTATCGCGCTCGCAACGCGTCGTACTCGGCATCAGTAATCTCTGGATCGGCATCGTTGTAATACTTCTCGTCGTGTCGCGCCAATAACGCATCCAACCGGTCGAGTTCGGCGCTCGCTTCCGTTCGCGTCAACGCCGAAACGTTTGAAACAATGAAATTGGCGCGAAAACTTTCATCGCTCGTCGACGACGCGCCCCCGCTCGCTCGACGCGCGTCGTCCGCGTCATCGACGGATGCAAAGGTTTTCGTGCGTTCGCGCGTCGGCGTCGCGGCTTCGTCGGCGGAGAACCCGCGCGTCGGCGTCGCTTTACGCGTCGGTCGTTGTGACACGCTGTGGAGCAGATTACACGCCCACCTTGACGTCGACGTTGATGTCGCGCGCGTGCGACGCGAACACCCGCGCGTCGACGTGGACGCCGAAATCGGTCCCATCGCGCACGTGGACGGTCCCATCGCGCGCGTCGACGGCGCGCACGCACCCGCGAGACGCGCGAACGCGGATGTCATGCGCGTCGGGTGAAGATGCGAGGAGCGCCGCATAGTGACGCAATGTGACTGAGACTCCCGCGCGTCACTCTTCGTCAACGTCACGCATGACGACGAGCGGTGCCACCGGTGGGTCTCGCGCGGCGAAGAAGAACGCGGCGAGGAGAAAACGGAAAAAGCTGGAAGCGCCGCGTCCGCGCGCGGGTGGGGGTGACGACGCGGTCGTTGCGTGTGGCGCGACGGTGCGTGCGCGTTCTGTTGAAGAGACTAACGAAGAAGAAGAAGAAGAAGAGGAGGAGGAGGATAATAATGCCCCGGTTGTCGCGCGAACGGGCGCGTACGGGTCGTACGGCTCCACCTCTGGACGAATGTCCATCGAGGACGACGAGTGGGCGACGGCGCAGCGCACGTGGGACGCGCTCGCGACGGTTTTATTGCCCAGGTTTGCAAAGGAGAAAATTTGGGCACCGTTTGTGTACGACGAACGGGCGGGCGAACGAATGAAACTCGCTGGGTTTGAAAAGGTTGTGCACAAACGCGCGGATTTCTTTGCGCGAGTGCGAGATGGGCCGTTCGTGCGGTCGCTGTCGGCTGTGGTGGATAACCCGCCGTACACGGGGAAGGGGATGAAGGAACGCGTGTTGCGAGCGTTGGTCGAGGCAGAGGTGCCGTTTTGTCTCTTGTTGCCGCTCGGCGTGTTGCACGGGGCGATGGTGCGGGAGGTTTTGGACGAGAAAGAGGTGCAAGTGATCATTCCTAGGAAGTGTTACGTGTTCAAGGTGGGTGGGGCGGAGGTGCCGTTTAAATATCTTTGTTGGCTTTGTTACCGAATGAAGTTGGAAAAGGATTTGTACCTCATTGAATGAGGTGGACGGACGTAGAAGAAGTAAAGATTGTAAAAACTGTACAGTACATTTGATGTCGCTACCTTCTGTTACAACAGACGAGATACCTATCGTAATACATACACGATTTCGTCGCTAATTAGCTCGGCGGATGGTGGACACACAACGAGCGGTAGGTGCGCCCGATAAGTGAGTAACCAATTTCGAGCATGCCGTCGTGAATGGTATAGAACACGCCACAGTCGACCGAGGGCAAGCTTGCGAGCGGTGAAGCCACCGGTTTCGGTGCAATCATAGCGACTAGAGACATGAACATGATCACGGCTGCGATGGCGGCGCCAAAAGCGGCGAGTGTTTGCATCGCCTCGCCGACGGTTTCCGGCTTCGATGGAGCTCTCCACGTCCCGCCAGGAGTTCGCATCGGAACCGTGGGTGTCGCCACGGCAAATTTATTGAAAAGATTGTTCGGAGGCGTAGAGATGACGCGGGAAGCTTGGCGGGAGAACCACTTCAGGGGAGAAAGCTCCCCTTGAAGCGCGGGGGAGCCGAATCCGTTCCCGCTGCGCTTCTTCATGGAGGCTGAATTTCGCGACAACTGCGCCACCGCATCCTCGTTCATCTTGGTTGCTGACGCGGCGGCTCGTTTAACCGCATTCAACTCGGCTTCAGTGGCGGAGACAGTGCCTTCAAGCCATGAATTCTGGGCTTTGGCCTCGGATAGCTTCAGTTCTAAATCTTGAGCCAACGACTTGGCTTCGTCTCTCTCCATGCGCACCCGCTTCAATTCATCCTGGTCACCAGCTTGCGTCGTGGAAGCGTCACGTCGCGCCGTTGCGAGCAATTCGTTCGCATGTTCTACTTGGTGCGTCAGCGTCATTACTTCCGCTCGAAGTTCGGAGACATCAGTGCGAGCCTGGTCGAGTTCTGTCTGCTTGTCGTCGATAGTCTTTGTCAATGCGGCGCTCGCGTTGTCACCCTTGACGGCGAGTTGGCGAATGGTATCCAGCTCCTTGCGAATGACAGACATCTCCTGTTCTTTAGCTCTGACGGCATCTTTCACGGCATCCTTCACTTGCGCCGCGAACGCGAGGCGCTCGTGTTCGAGTCTCTTCTCCATACTAGAGATGGACTCTTGCAAAAGGTCCCTCTCTGCGGTGACCTTTGTCACAGATGCTTGCAGCTCGCTTGACCTGCTCTCAGCGGTATCGCGCGCCAGTCTGAGGGAAATGAGCTCGCCGCCGTCACTTTTTCTGTGCTCTTGCGCGCTCTTCTTCACCGAATCGAGTTGTTTGTGGACAGAAAGCAATTCGTTGTTGGTTTCGAACAATCGAGCCTCCGCGGCTGCGAGTTGCTCCTTGGTGCACGTCAATTGCGTTTCCAGCTCGATTCTAGAGCTCGCATCATTCTTAGACCGCTTGTTCAACTCGGCGTTCGAGCTTCGCTCCTTGTCTAACAGTTCAGAGAGCTCTTTGATTCTCTTACCGGAAGCTTCAACTTGTTGATGCAATCTGTCAAGCTTATCATCAGAGTCCTCTCGAGACGCCTGCGAATCCTCCGCATGCTTTTCTCTCAGCGATTCGAGTTCAGATTTCAGAACTACGACTTGCTTTTCGAGCTTGACGACCTGTGCGTTAGCTACCATGGTAGCCTTGGCAGCCATGGAAGACGCAAGTTCGTTCTCTTCTGCGGTCGCGAGCGCGTCCTGTTCAGCCATGTCAAGCTTTCTTCGCAAATCTTCAGATTCCGAAGCGGCCAGGTCCGCGGCAGCTTCGAGCCCTGCAATCTTGCCTTGGAGCGATTGGAAATCCTTCTTCACTTTTTTGAGCTCGTCTACGGCTTGCTTCTTTTCACCCTCCACAACTTGCACGCGCTTGTTCGCCGCATCAAGCTCCTCAGACATGTGCTTTAACTCAACTCCGGTGATGTCGCTCTCCGCGAGCTGACCTCTCAGTTCTCTCACGGCATCCTTGGCTTCTTCGAGCTGCGCAATCGTCGCCTCGAGACGCTGTTCAAACATGACAGCGTTATTCGAAGCAGTCGTGTAAGCGAGCTCCTTCTCCGCCAACCTCTGTTTAATCACCGCCAGTTCTTCCTCCAAGTTGTGCACGTCGGCACGAGCTTGCGCCTCCAACTTTTGCTTCTCAGCCTCCAAGCTCGTCTTCATGTCGTGAAGACGCCCTTGGAAGGTGGCTTGCTTCTCTTGCGCCGCAGCCAAACGGGCGGCGAACGCATCCTTTGCGCTCGCGGCCTTCTCTTCCGTCGTCATGGCTTTTCTACTCTCCTTTTCGAGCTTCATTTCGAGCGCAGCGATTTCACCCTTCATGCTCTCGAGTTCAATCTCAAACGCTCTGCTTTCGCTCGTCTTTGAGCGCAAGGCAGCCTTGACTTCTTCAAGTTCGGATATTACCTCATCTTTGGCTTGTTTAGCGCTCTCCGCGATGTTGGTTTTCGCCTTGATCTCCGCTTCCAACGTTGAAATTTCATGTCTGGCTTCGTCCAGTTCCTTTTCGGCATCCGATCTCATCGTTTCGATTGCCGCATCCTTCTGGAAGAGTGTGTTATTATTCAACGAAATCGTTTCGTTGAGGCGGTTGATATCAGCCTTGAGTTTCTCGTTCGCAGCGTTCACCTCTTGGAGCTGACGCTCGCGACTTTCAGTCTTTGAGTTGGCGGTGGCTAATTCGCTCGAAACGCGTTCATACTTTTCGTTGCTCTCGCGCAGCGACGCGTTGAGTTCATCCACAGAAGTCTTCAACTGTGCGCTTTCGGACTCGAGTCGCAGCTTTCCATCCGTCGCTTGACCCAACTTCGCGTTCGCGGCTTGCAAGTCTGCGGTCGCGCTCGCGAGCCTCTCTTCCAGCTTGAGAATGGTTGCCTCGTCGGCGCGGATTTTTGTCTGCGTCTCTTGCAACACGGTTTGAAGACGTTCAATCTTAACGCTATACTCCCGCACGTTAAACTCCAAAGAAACCACTTTATCGCGCGTCGAGCTCGATTCTCGATCCAACGCGCTTGCGTGTTCGGCTCGAGCCTTCTCCAACGCGACTCTCGTGCTTTCGGCTTCACCCAACGCCGCGTCTCGCTCCTTCATGAGAGCCATCAAGCGTCGCTCCATCTTTGACATGCGAGACGTCGTCGTCTTCAATTCCTCCTCCACCGACGTTACCTCTGCGCTCATTCGCACTCGCTCGCTCAACCACGACTGCTTTTCGATCGACGCATCGTCGAGCTCGCGCTGGAGCGTCGCAACCTTGGCGCGAAGCAGTTCGACTTGCGCCTCCACGGCGCTAATATTCATTCCCCGAACTCGAGTCAACGACTCATCTTGAGTCGCCGTAGTAGTAGCAGTCGTCATCAGCGAATGCACCGGTCTCGGCGCGGGCGATTTACTAATCGACATACGAGGTACCATCGGCGGCGTCATCGACGCTCGGCGACCGTTCGTCACCGTCTCCTTCTTCGTCGACTGCCTCTGCTGCTGCACCGTCTCCATGTGCGTCGTCCTAAACGACTGCGCACCGCCGCCGCCACCTCGACCCACACGCACGGGCGTCTTTGCAAAAAACTCATCCTCGCTCTCATCACTCACCACAACCACCGCGTTCGACTCGAAAACCCTCGCTAAATCCGCCTCGGACCCGATTCTCGACGTCGCCCTTGAAGTCGTCGGCGTCGTCGAAGCGCTCAGTTTCGCCGCGCTCGCGCTTCGTCTCTTCCTCGCGCTTTCCGCCTGCGTCTCCGCCCTCGCCGTTTCCCGCATCAATCGGCTCGCGCGCGCCGACATCCGAGCGTCGTTCAGCATCGACTCGGCGCGTTTACTCGGCGTCACGCGGTCGTCGTCGTCAGAGTAATCTTCTCGAAGACGTTGCCGCTGCTGCCCATCGCTCGGGGTCGTTGGCTTTACTTTTCCGTACGGCGACGACGTCGTCGACGACGTGTTCCGGACGTGTCGGCGGACGAAGTCGACGAATTCGACGGCGTCGTTTTCATCGCTCGACGAGCTCATCGCGCGCTCGAGCGTCGACGGCACCGAGGGCGCGGCGCGTTGTGACGATGTGAATGGCATCTTAAATCTTAAACGGTCGTTAAAGTGTTTGTACGGTACCGTACCGGTATGTGTAAACTGTTCGTATACGGACGCACCGCCGCGAACGAAAACGAAAACGCTCGGGAACGAGTAACAAATGCTGTTTCTTGTATTACACGAAGATGTCGACGCGTCCGCGCGGTGACCCAACGTCTGAGGGTGGCCCCCGCGAACGATGGATGACCAATTCGAAAGAGACGTCTTTGTTTGCGCGTTTCGTCTTTGTATCGTCCGAAGTCGTCTCGATCGAGGCGTCACTCTATAAAAACATCCATCATATGTAGTTTATTTGTTTTAACCATTTCGTCGATAGTGTAGAATAATCTCGCATCTCACGAAAACGTGTGTTCTTTTTCATCTAAGGGTCCCACGAGCGCCGTTTGAAGCGCCTCCCGCTGAGTGTTGTTTCAAAGCCAAGGCGACGGCTCTCTGCTTGGTTCCACTCGAGATCTTGTAACCCTTCTCTTGTAACACCTGTGCGACGTACGCGGCGCGATCCGCCTCTGCCACGCGATTGATCTCGACCAACGCATCAGCAAACGTCTGCGAAGACACGTTCGGTTGCCCCTTGTTATCACTCAAGCACGCCAAGTCGTGTAGCGGGACGCTCTCCTTGTCGCACACAAACCACGAATTCGTCGCTCGGTCCAACTTGACGTGCACACACATCGCACACTTGGCACCAACCTCCTGACACACCTCTTTTTGCGGTTTTTGACTACGTTTCGGCATCGCGTGTCCACATCGAAGGACGTACCGCACTTTACTCTCCCGCCACTTATCGATAATCAACCGAGAGCTCGACCCGCTCTCCTTTGAGTACCATTCGACGATCTTCACTCTAGCTGACTTTTTATCGTCAAACCCCTCTTTACACAGCTCCGTCCATCCTTTCGGCGCATCGCTACGACTCACAACTTTCGCGCGGCCCGAAGCCGGAACGCGTCCAGGAAATATCGCGCTCTGCGTCGCTTTACCGCGTCCGCTGATCGTCGCGTGCTTCGCGCGCTTTCCTCCCGCCCCGGCGTCGTTGTTGTTCGCCGCGTGTTCGTCATCGTCGCCGTCGACACCGCCGTCGTTCCCACGCGTCGTCGAACCACCGCCACGTTTTCTATTATTCGTCGCGTGCGTTCCCGCGATGTGCGGTCCACCGACGATCCCGTTCGTCGGGTCTTCCTCGAGAGATCCACCGCCTCCGTGCCGATCCGAGATCGCGCGCTCCACCATGGATGTCATCGTGCCTCTCCCCGTCGCCCCGCTCGATTTCACCATGACTGGCGGTGCGAGCGTCACCTAGAACGTCGCGATCGTCAATTCGTTCGCCGCTTTTCGCCCGTCGCACCCTCCGTGACGTCGTCTGGCGACGCGCGAGTCGACGATTGCGAACGATCGCCCGGGTCGGCGAGGTCGACTTTTCGCGATTTCGCAATTTTGACGAGTCATGACCCGTCGAATGGTCCCTTCAACAAAATACCCGGGTGTAACGAACTCGCGCGCGACGCGATGCACATCGTTGAGGGGTGTCACACGACGGTTCGTGAACGGTCGGTTTCGAGTTTCCAAGCGGTTCGGTTGGTCGCTTTGGCTGCATTGGGACGGCGTGGAATGACAAGGCTGGCGCGCGCTACGGATGCTCGGGCTCTTTCTGGTAACTGGCGCGATCGCGCGAAAAGTTTGGAGCGCTGAGATCGAAAGATTCCCTCGGACTTCGTGTGCCGTGAAATGGGGGCTCGGATCCGTATTCGACGGCGCCGTAATACTTTAAGACGTCCTCCGGGTAAATGCCCTTGTCGTCGACGAGGCCGTACTTACCCATGGATCGGGCGTAGGAAAGCGGGGTCCAGTCCTTGGCGGTGCGGACGTCGAGGTCGGCACCGTAATCGTAGAGGAGTTTGATGAGTTCTGGACCGCCGTCGATGGCCCAAAAGATTGTGGCGTCGCCGCTGGCGTTGATGTAGTTGGGATCGGCGCCCGAGCGAAGCAAGGCTTTGGCCGCCTCGAGACGACCGCGGTGACACGCGCTCATCAAGGGTGTGTAGCCCTCGACGCAGCCGTAGGCTTGGCCGAAGACAAAGTTGACATCGGCACCATCCTCGATTTTGTTGTAAATGAGCTTGAGATCGTTCTTGTGAATCGCCATGAGAAGTTCCTCTGTCTCGCGAGACGCCTTGGTCACGTCGGGTCCGACGGCGTCGGGTCGATAATCTGGATGGTGCGAGCCCTTACCTCCGTCCCATTGCGCCTCATACGCGGCCGAGATAGCCTCTTGGCGCTTCTTCATGATTGCCTCCTACTCACGGCGAAACGATGCATCAAACGAAATACGTACACAACCGTCAGTCCCGCGTCGTTTCTCACAAGCGCAGCAGACACGCGGCTCGAGACTCGAGACTCGTTTCTCTCCGCACCCAGCGCGCGCACGACACCGAAGACGCGAACGATGAGTCGTGAAACTCGTATCGTGTGATGATTCGCGCCGTACACACCATTTGCGCCATGTTTGCCGGCGTATACCTATCGACGACAGGCGCTAAAATGCCGCTCGAGGTGCGTTGAAAAGGCGTTAAAAAGGCGTTTTTTCCCTGCGCTCCACTCAGAGAAGTGTACTCAACAACCAACCTCGGTTGTGTTTATCCGGGGAATTCCGATGACGACGAGGCGAGAGAACCCGCCACGGATGTGCCCGTCGACGGAGCGAGGGAGTAGATCGACGATGCACGCGAGAAGGCTCGAGGAGTGGACCCGCAGGAGGACTTAGCGGAATCGTCTCGCGCCGAGGAACGTTCGTCGCGTCGGCCAAGGATATCCTTGGCTTTGCGTATCGATTCCGATAAAAGCTGCGCCCGAACGTGCTTTTCCGCCGCGGTGGGTGGATCGTCGTCGGAGAGCCCAAGATTGATGCGGTGTGCCCTGACAGCGTCGGCCAACGCGCCCTTGGCGCGGCGTAGTTTTACTTTTTGCGCTCGATACTTTTTGGAAACGGCGTCGCGTTCTCTTTGTGCTCGGCTCGCTTGATCCACGACGACGTTGTGTTCATCCACCTGCGCCGCGAGCGATTGATTGACGCGCTCAATCTCGCACATTATTTGTTTCTCGCGTTCTTTGAGCATCTCCAACGCGTCGTTCTTGTCTCTCAGCGTTTGCAGGAGCGACGTGGTCTTCGCCCATTCCTCGCGCAGCGCTCCGCTCTCTACACTCGGTCGCTTTAACCGTGCTCTCAACTTTGCGTTTGACTCCTCCGCGTCTTTGAGAAGACGACGTAGTTCGTCCAGTTCGGCTTCATTGTTGGAGATTTGTGAAAGTAAATCGGCGCGCTCGTCGGCTAAAGCTTCCCGTCGACGCTCGACTATCCGCAAGTAATCCTTTTGCTCTTCGATGTTGACATCCTCACCAAAGGGTGATTTTGCGCGCAAAACCTTGAGACGACTCTTCAAATGCTCGAGACGCTGCTCGAGGTGTTTCACGTGCATCATCTTGGCGTGCGCTTCGTGTTGAAGCGCGCGTAGCCGAGAAATCGATTCATCGCGCTCCGCGCGTAAGTTTGCGTGTGCTTCATCAATCTCTCGTATAACTTCTCGCTCGCGATGGGCGAGTTGCTCGGCGTTGCCAGATGTCATGTACAGCGTGCAGTGTCGACGAGCGATTTTAAGGCGCAATAGATCAAGTCGGACTTGTAAATTATCCCGTTCGCGGGAAATTTCAATCTCTCGTCGCTCGCTCCCTTCGGCTTCGACCTCGAGAATGGCGCGACTCTCCATCGCGCGAGACGCCTTGGCGGAACGTTCTCGAGCTTCGTCTTGCGCTCGAGCCACCTTGCGCCCGTTACCTTGCACCTGCACGGAGAGTTCGTCGTGTTCCGACTGGCGCGTTACCAATGTTCGTTGTAAAACGACGATGGACTCTCGCAGACGTTCGTTTTCTTCGTGCGAACGCACTCCCTCGAGGCTCTTGATTTTCCTCTCCAATTGCTGCATCCGGAGAGACGCCGTATACAGCACCTCGCGCTGTTTCAGCAATTTGACCTGTGAAGCCGCTCGTCTCTCGGACAGCTGTTTATTTTGTATCATCGCGCCTTGTACTTGCATCTCCACCCGTCGAGCGCGCTCCTTTGTCTCGTGCAAACCTTCAGAGACTTGAAATAGTACATCCTTTTCGGCGCCGAGCTCCTGCTGCGCCATCCGCAGCGCCTCCAAATCCTCATCGCGCGTCTCTTGCATCCGCCGAAGCTTTTCCTCCGCCCCGGCGAGAGTGGAATCTTTATCGTTCAACTCGCGTTTCGCCTTTTCAACCTGACGTGCCTTTTCATCGCGCGCGTGTTCGTGCGCCTTGAGCGTTTCCTCGGCTTGGCATCGCTGCGTTGTCGAGCATTCGGCGCCTCGTGCCGCAGCCGCTCGCACGTGTACAGCCGTTTCGAGCGCTTGAGTCGCAGCAACTAGGTTTTCCTTGAGTTCTTGCGCCCGCTCCGCTTTTCTCCGCGCGAGTTGTTCCTTGACGCTCACCTTGGATTGAAGACTTTTGTTCTCCAGCTCGGCGTGCTTCAGTTGTTCCGCGAGAACGCGAAGTTCACCTTGTTTCATGACAAGCGCCCGCGATACCTCATCCTTCATCTTTAACGTTTCCTCGATCGCCTCCTCGCGCTCGCCGAGCGTCCTCTGCGCGTTGACGAGCTCTGACTGGAGCGTCATTTGCCTCGCGTGCGCATCCTTGAGTGAACTTTGTACTCTTTGCAATTCGCATCGCAGCGCCGAAAGGTTTGACCGCGCATCATCCGCCTCAGAATGGCTCCTGTGCGCCTCCTCCGTAGCCTTGGCTAAATCCAGCTCTAGGGATTGCGTGATGCGCTCATCTTCGAGTTCGTATCGCGCGAGCGTCTCAAAGTCGCGTTCGTCGTCGTCTATTTGTTCCTCCACAATATTGCGAATTTCATCCGCGTTGACGCCTCTCGCTTCAAACATGGCAATCGCGCGTTGATTCTCCTCAATCCGTCTCGAGTAATCGCGACATCGATCCTTTTCGTGTTCAATCATTCTCGCGTATCGTTTCCCTTCGCTCTCCGCGCGATCTCGCGTCGAGCGTTCTAAGAGCGAAAGATGCCTCTCCATCTCGAGCGCGGAGCGAGACGCGCGTAATCGCTCTCCGACGGCGTCCATCTCTCGCTTCACATCTCCAATGTGTTCGCGCATGAGAGACGTCCGCTTCTCGTGCTCCCTACACTCCGTCTTCGTCTCTCTGATGCGTCTGATTTTCTCCTGCGTCATCGCGGGAAACGAAAACGACGCCGTCCTCGGTGAGTCCTCCAATGTCTGCTTTGTGTCCAAGCGGTTTCGCGCACCTCAATCCTACTCGCGAGCGCGAGATTCGACGCATTCGCAAACCCCGGAAGCGTCACCGTCGCATCATCGCTTATCACACATCTGCGCGTTTCATCCACGTTCCCCATCGCCCGCCCGCGCGTCGCTCTAAAGTGTTGCATCCTCGAGAAGAAACTTTCTAAAAATGGCGCGTCGGCGGCGTCAACAACGCGAATGCAACATCACTCTCACTCTTCTCAACTACACATCAATCACGCTATACACGACTAACACACACAAATAAAAACATTCATCATCAATCCTCACCACCCGCCAATCGTTTCGCTTCCTCCTCTCTCGCGATATCCACCATAGCCCGAGCGGTTCGCTTCTCCAGCTTGCCCAAACGACGCTCGACGTCTCTCTTCAAGTCCCAGTTCGCCTTTTTCGGTACCAACATGGCTGGGTCGACATCCCCGACGTTCGGTTTCAACGCCATCGGACGAGCATCTTCATCATCGTCGTCGTCACCGTTCTTCGCGGGTACCATCGTCGGCGCCGTCGTCGCTGGAACGCGCGTCAGGTCGCCGTCACGCGGTAAATAATTTCTAAACTTGACCTCCTTCGCGTCGGCACGCTTCGCTTCGTTATCGTCGTCGGCGGCGGCGGCGTTCGGACGACCGGCATCCGCGCGCATCGCGCGAAGTCTCGCGCGTCGTTCCTCGGCGGTTTCCGCCATGTCGTGCGTCGTCGAACGTCGGTCGGTGGTCGACGTCTGCGTCACTCTGTGGCGCTGTGTGCAACTTCAATTCGTTTGTGACGATGCTATCGACGACGACGACGACGGCGACGATTGGGTGCGGGGCACGACGCGGACGAGTCACGGGTGAACCATCATCGTCGACGTCGTCGTCGTCGTCCTCGATGAAGACGCGTTCGCATCGCCGGGTCGCGACGGCGCGAATGATATCAAAAAGTGCGCGACAGATGCTAGATGGCGACGAGCAAGGACGACGACGTGTTTTCACCCCTTGGGCGACGTGGTGCGCGCTGACGCTCACCATCGCGACGATACCGTGTACATCGTTCGCCGCGCCGGAACCAGAAACCGCACCACCACCGACGACGACGTCGCCGTTCGTCGCCGAGTTATTGCGCCGCACCGAAGCCAATCGAGACGCCCGACGCGTCGAGCTTCAAAACAAATATTGCGCGAGACAAGCCTCCATCGGCGTCGGCGATTGCGCCGGGATCGAGCCGGAGGATTTAAAGCGCGCGTTCACCGAGAGCGAGCGCGCGTTGGACGCGAAGAGGGTAGGTGTGGACGAGTGATTCGATCGAAACGATGTCGTCATTGTAACAGAAAAAAACGTCTCATGTGTGAACGATCCACCTACACGACGCCAGTGTGCGACGCGACGGACGCATCCTTCCGTCCGTCCATCGGCGCAGAACGGGCGCGCGCGCGTGCGTCCATCCGTCCGTTTTCATCGTTCCGGTCGTCGCGAGCGAGCGAACGAACGAACGACCGAAACACTGAAGGACGAGAGGGGAAAAAGTGTGTCAGTTTGGCCGCGGGGTAACGAACGAACGAAAGGCCGACGACGATGGACGACGACGATTCGGAGGCGACGCGAACGCGAACGCGATACGCGGCGTTGAAGAGAAAAACGCGCGCGTTACACGAAGCCAAGGTGGCGATGTCGCGACAGGCGGAACGTAAGGCGGAGAGAGAAGGAAGGAGCGAGAAGGAGTTGGACGCGTTGCGTCGGGAAACGCTAGCGTTGGAAGCGGGAAGAGACGCGGCGATGCGAGAGCTGGATGCGGAGGAAGAGGAGGAATTGGCGGCGATTGATCTCGAGGCGCGCGTTGTTGCGGAGTCTGGGGATGATTTGACGAGTTGGGCGATGCGACGACACTTGGAAGAGGAACGAGCCAAGGCGGAGGCCGAGTCGACGGAGAAGGAGCGTAAGACGGCGACACTGACTCCGATGCGTTCGCAGGTGACGACGCGTGAGGAGGATGAGTACGTGGATGCGGATGATTATAGAACTCGGTCACCGGAAGGGACGAGTCCGCGTGGGCCGAGCGCGGTTGGGGATGAGGGCGAAGATGAAGAGGAGAAGGAGATAACTAGCGTAAACGTCGCAACCGCCGCGGCAGAAAACGCGAGAGACGCGAAGGATGAGGATGTGAGCGCGCTCAACAAGGTCATAGGGATGATGCAGAGAAAATCTGATAGGAAAGCGTTGCAGGCGCAGCAAACGGATAGATTTGAGGTGAAGAGAGGGAACGCAACCATGGCTGCGTTGGCGCCGGCGCCCGTGCCGCCGACAGTCGCCGACGAGCGGGTCGCGGCGCCACCCGTCGCGACGCCATCCTTTGAAGAAAACGTCGCCAACGCGAGCACGATGCCGGTGGTGCCGATGATGGACCCGCACGACGCTTTGCTTCAAAAGTTGAAATCCACAAGCGTTCGCGTCGGTCAACCGCCAGCTCGACAGTCTATGCAACCCGCGCTGGCGGGCGAGGCGCCGGCGAGTACGCAGTCGTCGAATCGACATCCTCAAGCGTTGACCGAACAAGAGAAGCAGGATCCATTCGCGCCTCCTAGAGGACTCGCCGCCGCGATTGATGCGATCAAGTCCAGAAGGCAACCCGCGGCACCGCCGCAAACCATCGAGAGCGCGTTCGGCATGCCACGTTTTCAAAATGAACGGGCCTCGGCGCCAGCATCGAAATTTCAGCAACGACAAGGCGGCGCGGCGCGCGACAGTGTGTTCGCACCAGATGCCCCGTTGGAACGCCCACCCGCGGCACCCGTGCGCGTTGAGCCGAACCCGTATTTGTTATCCGAGGAAGACACACGACCGGCGTTGCGACGACGTTTCGGCTTGCCGCGAGGTCGAGAGCAAAAGGCGGATAACGCAAACGGAAGAGACGTGGACCACACCAAGGCGATTGGTTTCACAGATGCGAACCAGTCTGCTCGACACGACATGGCTCTGACGCCCTCCAACCAGCAGGTCTCGTCGGCATACCAACAGGGTGCGGATTCCGACTCGTCTCCCAAGGCAGTCAATTTGAAACCGAAAATTCCGAGAGCCTTAGTGCCACGAATCGACTTTAAGATTTCAGAAGTGCGTTCCTTGTTCTCCTTTGCCCGACACGGCAGATACGGAGAGCTCAAGAAGCTCGTCATGAAGGGTGTACCAATCGACGCCAGAGATGAAATGGGCAACTCGGCGCTCATCGTCGCGTGTCAAAATGGTCAAGGCAGATGTGTGAAACTCTTGGTTCGAAGCGGTGCCGATCCAAACTTACAAAACAAACAAGGAAACACCGCCTTACACTACTCCGTACACTTTCGTTTCGATGCCGTTTCGGATTTCCTTCAACGCCACGGCGGTTTGACCAACATCCAAAATGCCCACGGCCAAACGTGCTTTGAATTCGTCGGCTAACCCGAGCGCGTCTCGATCGCTTGGTGTAATCTAATCATTAGCATTCGTCGTTTATTTGTCAACGCGCGCTTCATTTGCGTTCCATTTGCAATTTTTCGCCGCGCGTGACGACGCTGGTCCAAACTTTTTCTGCAGCTCTCAATGTGAAGAAGAGAAAATGCCCTTCAGCTAAGAAGCCGTGGCACCGCACACACGCACTCGCGGACGGACGCGCGCGCGCGTCCCGACGACGACCCGAACGATCGCAGACTGCGGGAAAGAGCCTCGTCGGATCGTCGTCGTCGTCGTCGTCGTTGACGGACATGTCGTCATCGACGCGTCGTCGAACGACGCGAGCAAGCGCGGCTGAAGAAGCAGCGAAAAAGACCCGCGACGCCCCGGAAGCGAAGAAACGCGCGCCGACGCGTGGTCCCTTTGTGCTCCCGGGGACAGAGAATGGCGAGAACGCAAAGAAGAAGTGTTCGGCGTGGTACTGCGCGATGTGCGACATTGACGAAGCGCCAGATTGGATGATTTTCAATCGGCATATTCGCACAGGGTATCGCGTGCACACGCGTTGGTTAGGAGCCACGAGGTCGATATTCATGGCGCACAACGAGACGATTAACATCTGGAGTCATTTGTTGGGGTTTTTGATGTTTCTCGCGTTGATCGGGAAGACGTTCGTGATGGCGCAGAGCGGGGTGGGGTTGGCGGCGCCGCCGGCGCACTGGGTGACGGGAGCTGACCTGGCAAAGATTGAGCGGATACAATTCGCCACAAAATGGCGACAGGAGATTAAAAAGGATTGGGATGAGATTCACGCGATTGATGTCGCTCTCCACACGAGCGTGGATCAAGAACCGCTCGATGGATCGGCGCACGACGTCTTCAAAGAGGTTCGAGCAGAGTTGCTCGACGTCACGCACGAGCTTGCCGAGCACTTGAAAAAAGGCGAAGAAGCCTTTAGAGCGGAAAACCGGCGAGACGTTTTGCTGAAGAATCTCGGAGGGGCCGAAAATGCTTTGGATAAAATGGAGCGTAAGGGTGGCGAAGAGTACAAAGCCATCTCTGGGTACTGTGACGCGCTGAGGAAGAAGCTCGTCGTGTTGAAGAAGCACATACAATTCGTGCCCGACGATCCGGAACCGGCAAAGCCCGTGACGCGTTGGCCCATGTACTTGTTTTTGGGTGGAGCGGTCCTTTGTTTATTCTTCAGTGCGTTGTGCCACACATACTGCTGCGTCGGTCTCGAAGAGAGCGAACGCATGTGGCGCTTGGATTATCTAGGCATTGCCATTTTGATTGTGGCGAGCTTCTATCCAATGGTTCACTACTCGTTTTATTGCCTCCCGGGCTGGCGTGACATGTACTTGACTGGAATCACCACCTTGGGTTGTTTGGCGGTGATTCCGACGTTCCTACGAGCCTTCCAAAAGGCGGAATACGCTCCTTTGCGCGCATCATTATTCGTCGCGCTCGGCTTGTTTGGCGTCTTTCCCATTTTTCAACAAGTATTATTCGTTTGGAAGGTTGTTCCGACGCCGATGATGGAAGCTTTCGCGTGGGAGATGGCGATGGCGTTCGGTTACATTTGTGGAGCTGTTTTGTACGCCAAAGCTATCCCAGAATGCTGGAAGCCCGGGGCGTTCGATTTTTTTGGTTGTAGCCACAATATTTTTCATTTTCTTGTCGTTTTTTCGGCGTATTGCCACTACAGAGCTAGCATGATTTATCTGACGTGGCGAGACAACTACACCTGCGACGCCGATCACGAACTGTTGTTGGATTGGTACCATCTCGCAGCCCATTTTAGATATCCACAAATCTAATTCTGTAATTTCATCTCATCGTTGCATATCATATTCCACCAGTTTTCACGTGCATATCGTTGAGGAGAGACCGTGGCGGTTAGAGGGGAGAGGAGCGACGCATTAAACAAAATCGGTTGACTGTTGTATTAAGAAATGAGAAACCAAAACCAGCTCGCTCGAACACGCTGCATTTAAAGCTTGTCCTCGTACTCGCTGAGCGGCGGGATCTTATCCTTGCTACCCTTACGCTTACGGATGTCCGTGACAATCTTGCCAGCTTGGGAATCCGGGTTGAGCGGATCGCTAGAAAGCATATCCCAGTGATCGAACACACATTGCGGGAACGCTTGGCCAGAGGTCGCGGCACGGAGAGTACCCGTGAAGCCGAAGGACTCCATGACCGGCAAGTACGCCTTGATGTTGTAAATCGGGGTACCCGGGCGTTGGATTTCTTCGATGACCATACCACGCTTTTGCGTAACGGTGGAGTAGATGCCACCGAGAGCTTGCTCCGGAGCTTGGATTTCGACCAAGTAGACCGGCTCGAGGAGGCGCGGCTCCGCAGTGAGGCAGGACGCATAGAGGACGCGACGGCACGTCGGGATGATTTGTCCACCACCACGGTGAATGGCATCCGTGTGGAGCACGACATCGTGGATTTCGAACTTGATGCCACGCATGTTTTCTTCGGCGAGGACACCTTCCTTGGTCGCCCATTGGAACGCGGCAACGCAAGAATCCTTGATTTCGTTGAGGTACTGGACACCCTTACACATGTCGACGATGAGGTTCGGGCCGGTGGTGTCCGGACCGAAGCACCAAATCTTCTTGGCACCGAGATCCTTGTCCCAGCCGTACTTGTCAGCCAAGAAACGACCACGAGTCTTCGGGTCGTCACGCGGGGTGACTTCACCGTTGTCGATAGCCTCGGCGAGACCTTCATCCATGGCGACAGCTTGGAAGTAAAGGCGGTTGTGCTTGTTCGGAGACTTGGACATGCAAATGTGGTCAGAGGTGCCGTTCACGGTTTCACGGAAGGACACAACCGGGTCGGAGATGCGGATTTCAGCACCACCCATGAAATCTTCTTGAAGATCCTTCAAGCAAATTTCGAGGTGAAGCTCACCGGCACCGGCGACAATGTGCTCACCAGTTTCTTCGATTTGGCATTGAACCATCGGGTCAGACTTGGAGAGACGCTTGAGACCTTCGACGAGCTTCGGAAGATCTTGAGAGTTCTTACACTCAACAGCGACGCGGACGACCGGTGAGACGGAGAACTTCATCGCCTTGATAGTGTGGGCGTCGACATCCTTTTCACCAGTAATGGTGGCGTTCTTTTGGATGAACTGATCGAGGCCAACCATAGCGACGGTGTTACCGCACGGCACGTTGTCAATGGCGTCTTGGCGGCGACCCATGCACAAAACGGTACGCTGGATGGACTTGATGTACAAGTCCTTCTTGTCACCCGGGACGTAGTTCGGGCCCATGATGCGCACCTTTTGGCCAGTGTTGACGGTACCAGAGAAGACACGACCGAAGGCCAAGAAGCGGCCCTTATCGGCGGTTGGGATCATCTTGGAAACGTACAACATGAGCGGACCATCCTTGTCGCACTCACGGATCGCGTTGGCGTACACGTCATCGAGCGGACCTTCGTAGAGAGTGTCGGCACGGTACTTTTGCGCGGTGGCCGGGGACGGCAAGTGGTAGATAATCATCTCAAGAAGGGCAACGTCGGCCGGCAACCAGGTTTGCATGACACGCTTCATCAACGGCTTACCCATCAAGTCGAAGTCAGCCGGCTTGAGCTTGTCCTTGACTTGGAGCTTTTCGAGCATCGGCCACAAGGTGTCCTTGTTGTCGTTCATGGCGGCATCAATGACACGGCGGATCGGCTCGTAGCAGAATTGGACGAACGCACGCATGCAGGTCTTGGAACCAGTGTTCTTCTTAGTCCACTTGCGTTCCTTCGGGTCGAAGAAGTTGTCGCCCCAAAGCTTGGCCATCATCGCATCTTGTTCGACACCGAACTTGGCAGCGTACATCTTGGCGAAGACAGTCAAGGTGAAAGCCCAGTTGTGGAGACCGGCGGAGAAGCACACGGTACCCTTCTCCGGGGCAACTTGGACATCGCCGAGAGCTTCATCGGTGTAGGTGGCCATGATAACGTTGGCGTTCTCAATGACGCGGCAGAAGTTTTGGTAAGCTTCTTCACCGTCGAGCATAAGCTCGAGGAAGCAACGGTCAAGCTTGTTGACAGTCATAACCGGCTTAATGCGTTCACCGAGCGCTTGACGAAGCACGGTTTCGGTTTGCACGCAGACACCTTCGACGCAATCAACAACGACGAGCGCACCATCGGTAATACGGAGCGCAGCAGTCACCTCAGAGGAGAAATCAACGTGACCCGGAGAGTCAATCAAGTTGATCAAGTAGTTGTTACCGTCACGCTCGACATTCTTCGGGAGACGGGCGAGGTCTGCATCAGACATTTGATAGAACAAAGAGATACCAGTGGACTTGATCGTAATGCAACGATCTTGTTCATCTTGGCGGGTGTCCGTAAGACGGGCGTCGCCGGCGTTTTCTTGGGCAATGATACCCGCGGCGGCGACGAGAGAATCCGTAAGCGTAGACTTACCCTGTGAGCGTCATGGAAAAGGCAGTGAACGCGCGGTACACATCGTCAGTCTTCTCGTCATTGCCCTCGTGTGTCTTTCAATCGCAGTCATCGCTCGAGCGTCGCGATTATTCGCCGATAATAAATTCCAAAACAGGTCTTTCCCGAGCATAGGGTCCACGTCGAGCGAGTGGATACTTTTCCCCATCCTGGACCATACTGTATACACATACAGACGCCGGGGTTCTCGACACCAACCCTCGCCCAATCCCGTATTCGATCGAGCGAGATCGTCGTCGCCTCGACGTCGTTCCTAGAGATACTTACGTGATCGACGTGCGCGATAACAGACATGTTACGGATGTTCTTGTTGTGGTCCATCTGGCGACGGAGCTCATCGATAGTGAACTGCGCGGGTGCGTAAAAACCATTTCATTTCGTCAGTCGCCGCGTTTGCCGATTGATCGCGGTAATCCCGCCCGAGGGCGTCCATTCGCGTCGTCCCGCCCCGCGCGACGCGCGACGCGACGTCGCGCGCGACGCATCGAACGAGACGAGTTTTCGTTCGTTCATCTCCACGCACCTTCACCATGGTTGCAGAGTTTTATTATTATCCCTCGGTCGTCGATGTCGGCGGCGCTCCGCGCGGAATAATGCCGCGCCGGACGCCCGCGCCGACACGGAGGACGCTTTCGTCTTGGATCGGCCACTTTCGCACTTTAGATAGTTTAGGTCTATGTAGTGTAGAAGTCAGTTTTGTTCGTTTTTGGCAACATTAGATCAAGATGAGGTAATGTACTACGGACAGTGATCTTGGCTGATCGGAAAAAGGGATTCACACGACTCGCGGGCGTTTGGATACATGGTTCAATGGTCAAATGTTTTCGTGACCAGACGACGACGGGCGGATCAAAAGGAAAACGCGCCGATGCGCATCGCACGCTTGACGCCCTCGAAAAGCTTGCGGAGAATCTGGATGAGGATGACGGTGGCGATGAACCAGATGAGAAAGACGGCGCGCGCGAGCTCAGCGGGCGTGCGGTTGTCCTGGAGCGCCGATAACAAATCTTTGTAATCCGGTGCGGCGGCGATGGAGATGGAGAGCGTGCGCTCGATTGCGCACGGGAGTTGTGAAGGAGATGGAGTCGAGCACGGGTATTCCGTGAGGCTGATGCCGGTGAAGCAGAGAGCGCTCGAATTGGGCTCGGAACACAGAGTCCATGGGACGCCGCCGATGAAAATGCTAATGTACACGGTATCGGTGAATGCGGTCGTGTTCGTGTCACCTGGGATGTATATGATTGACGCTTCTTTGAGCGTCTTGCTCACGAGAGATGGAGATCCGGAGATTTGAATAGTTCGTGAATCGGGTCTCTCGTTTACGAGCAAATCATCCGAGTTGCGAACGAGTCGCAACGCCTCAGCGTACGCGCTTCTAATATTGACTCTCATCGCGAACGCGTCGTAATCCGGATTTATGTCTATCGCTATCATGTTTGTCAGTACGTCTGACTCAGTGCCTGGCTCGATCGCTCCAATCTGTCTCAGTGCGTCCTCTCTGATTCGCACCTCTGGCGCGTCGGCGACGTTTTTCACCCAAATGTGGGAGATGAACGGAGCCGTCATCCACCCGTCGGAAGTCTCCAGCGTGATTTGAAACGTGTCCGATTGACCGACATTCCAGTGAGCTGCGGGCGTCCCTCCGAGATGCATGCTATGTCCGTAAATGTCTGTGCCTGGCAAGTTAAAGTAATCTGCTTCGGGAGTGTACGTGAACGACGAGCACAGGCATACGAGTGATCGTTGCTCGTCCACGGTCGACCGTTCTTGGCCCCACGCATCACACAGTGCGTGTTGTGTGGATGAACAGTTTTCGCCGGACGTCGACGATATTTGACCGTGGATGGGCATTCTCACCATTTCGGTTGAGACAGTCGTCGTGTCGTCCACTACGCACACTACGGTGATTGTAATCGAGCTCACTTCGTCTTCCATCACAGTCTGATGACGCCCGAGCGATGCACATGGGTGAACTATGCGGAAATCTACCTCGGTGGGCTCGCTCGATCCACCGTAGCGGTCGATGACGACGTACTCCATGGAGTCAATCGCCGTCGTTTGCTCGCCAAAGCTGTACACAAAGCAAAGAATGTCCTCGCCCACTGACGACGCCGTGACGTATGTTCCGTTCAAAATTGGTTGCGACGTTCCGTAGTGATTGCACGTGTACACGTCGCCTTTTGTTGGCGCTCTCGTGATCAAAACAGACGCCACGGCGTCGCCGGTACACGGAACGACATTGGGCGGGCACGTACCGTCTTCGTCCAAGAAGGACAACTGAAAGCGCGCCGCAAATTTACCAGTGACGACGACGTGCGAGCTCACCGATGTGGGTACGTCGTTCACGTTGTCCACGTGTACGACAACTCTACCATTTTCGCTGGATGCGCTCTGACCATCGTACGCGTTGAAGAGAATGCGCGCATATTCTCTCCCAGCAGCGGAATACTCATTTGGAAACGGCTCAAACCACACGCCGCTGCTTCGTAGTCGATACGGCGTCATGTCGCGCGTGATTTCAATCATTTCATCGACGCCGCCATCCGGCATTCTATCGTACAAAGTTCCTCTGAGAGGCAAAGTGTCAATCTCGAAAGATACTTCGTCTCCGTCAACGTCCCACGCGACGAAGTCGATGGCGACGCCTTGGTCCTCGTCAATCGTCAACGTCTGCGACACGGGCACCGGCTTTGAGTTTGGTAAGGGTTCTTCCGACGTCAGCATCATCTCTGTCGCGTTCAAAGCGCGATCGTATATGCGAACGGCGTACATCGTGCCGTTGAAATACTTTTGTCCAAACTCTCCGACGACGATTCTCGATTGCCTCGCGTCCACGGCACCCATCACGTCGAGTCGACTCAACGGCGCGTCGTTTCCCCCAACTACCGGATACACCTGCGTGCCGTTCACAAATATCTTTTGCGACAACGAATCCTTATCGTACACGACGCCGATGCGATGGATATCTCCCACCGTCAACTCGGCACTCGACGGCGATTCACTCGTCGCGCAATAAAATGCGTCTGAAGAATCCCACGGCACGCGCATCTCCACAACAACCCTCGCATACCGCACGTACAACGACAAATAAAACCCAGTCTCCACCGCCGCGCACGTGAACGCCTCCCCGTACGCCCACGGACCGATCGCGAGCGTCACTAACGGGTGTAAATCGTACCGTGTCGCCAGCCTCGCGGCAACTTCAATGGTAAAGCTCCCACCGCTTCGTCGCAACGCCTCAATCGTGCCGTATCCATCCATCTCCAACTGGTGTTCTTCATCCGGGTCAAACCTCACCCCGTTCCCACGCGCGTCGCAAGCCACGTGTCCCATCGGCGCGCCGCACGCGACGTCAGCCGTCGTCTCGGTGAACCCGCGCCAACTCGAACACGTCTCTCGCGTCGTCTCGTACGCACACATGGCGTCGATTCGCGTCGCCGACGCGTCACCGACGACGGCGACGACGACGAAGACCGAGACGAGGAGGACGGGAACGGTCGTCCGCGCCGTCCGACGACGGCGTCGCAGGTCCATCACGCGCGTCGGGGTGGCGCGTCGGCGAGTCGGCGTCGGCACGTAATCAGCCGTAACGCTCGTAACGCTCCACTTTCGATATGATATATAATGTATGCATCTGATAGTTTTGATGGTTATATATGTATCATAAGTCCGAGTATTTTAATAACATGATTCACCTGAAATGTAACCAGAAGGAGGAATGGTATACACAATATGACTACAAAGTTGTAGAGCGAGTAGTTCAGAACGTACGCGGAGCGGATTAGTCCAACTCGGACGAGGTCGACGCGCGGGACGCCGTAACGCGACGCGTCACGCGGTCGACGGATCGATACCTCGAGCGATTTCGATCCATCGTCGCTCGCGCGCTCGCGTAGTACGTAGTGCGCACGCTCGTCCGACAGACGCGCCGATCTTCGCGCGTAGAGGTTGAGCGAGACGCGTCAACTTTGAAAACCGTATCGGTTGTCAGATAAGACGCATTTCGTTCGCGCGTCGCATCGATCGCGCGAGAAAGACGGCGAAAACCGCGTCAGTCGGACGGTAGAAGGATGTACGAACCGTCCGTTCTGAAAAAGTCGCTGCAGTACTCGTGCGATGCGTGCGGGGACCTGCCGATCTTGAGGAGGCGTTGGGTGTGCGAGCGGTGCGAAGATTTCGATCTGTGCGACGTGTGTCACGCGCGGCAGCACAAGCGCCCGCACTCGCGTATTCACGGGGAAGACGGTAGTAGTGACTTTTCTACGTCGAGCGATGACTCGGCTATCTTGCAACACGACTCGACGCACGAGATGCGGTCGTACGTAGTGGAGGATAATCTGGAGCCTTTGACCGCGGGGAAACTTCAGGACTGCGTGCTCGACGCATGTTCACGGTGGTTTGTCGACACCCTTCGGTTGGCGAAGAGCGGTGATCCGAACGCCGCGTCGTTGGTGTCGCAAATGCTCATGGTGGGTTACGGTTGTCACGCGGATGAGGACGAGGCGCACTACTGGCAGCAGGTGGCGAGGAGCAACGGCGCCAGGCGCATCGAGGGCGTATACGACGAGCTTCCGTGACGGAGCCGTCACAAGAATTTTCACGCGCGAAATTGTCGAACGATGGTTTGTCGAGAGGGAAGCGTTGCCGTGCGTAGAGAGTGCGGAAGCTCTCGATCGGCAATGAAATCATAGACTTGAGCGGCACGAAGAATGTAAAATAGTATGTCTTGCTAGAGACAAAGACGATAGCCTTTCTGAGTAGATACAGTACTTCTGACGGAGGAATAGAGAACCGATATTCTTTTAAAGTTTCTATACTCAATCATTGCTTTTAAAATTCTATTCGATCTCCTGCGTCTCGGTCTGAGTCTCTGGGACCACCGCCCTGTGCGGCGGCGAAGCGCCCGGCTTGAAAAATTCCGTCAATCTGTGCGAGCCATTCGCGTCCGCGACTTGTTTCGCCTTCTTCGCCGACGGTGCGTTCTCGTCATCGTCATCATCCCCGTCGCCCTTGTCGCCCTCCTTCGGACGCATCGCCCACACGTGGTCGTGCAAGAATTCATACTTGCCGCGTCTGAGAACAAATGACTCCAAATCCTTGTATTGTACACCTTTTCTCTTCGCGGCGCGCATACCCGCGTGCGAACCCACGGCTAAACCTTCTAAGAACAACTCGACCGCCTTTGTGATGCACTTGATGGCGTCCCCGCTCGCCTGTTTCACATCCTTATCCAGCTTGATGATTCGCTTCACTCGCGCCATGGGTAAGATCGTCTCGCCCGGTTCCGCTGCCTTGTCCCCGGCATCGCCCTCCTTTTCCTCGGGAGCCTCACCGCGCGCCACGGCTTCCGCCACAGCCTTTTCATACGCCTTTTCAGCATCCTCCTTGAGCGTCTACGCGCGAATCAAACACAACGTTCGAGCGGGTGAGTCAGTTTACTCTCTATTCTGTCTTCGCGCGCGTCTGTCTTTTTTAAAAAAAATGCTACAGGACTCCATCGACATCGACGACACCACGCGTACGCATCGCTCGACATCCGCGATCGCGAGCGCATCGCATCGATCGCACGCACCGCCTTCTCCTCGTCGCTCAGCGCGTTCCACTTGAGCGACACCGCTTTCGCGATTTCAGCGATGGATGGCTTTTCGTTTCCACCTGCGATCAGTTCCGCCTTGGTCGACTCTCGGTGGGCGTTGTTGTACAGCATGTACGCGGAGAGTTTCTTCGGGTACGCCATGACGACGACGACGGTGGTAAATTCTACGCGTTCCGCGTTATCGTTGCGTCGGACGGGTGATGGGTGATGGGTGCGGTCCGGCGAGGCGGACTGTGACTGACGTCTCCGTCGAAAAAGTTTGTTGACAAAACTTCCCGCTACTTGTGCTAATTTGATTGATGCTCACGTCCGAAGACGTTTCGAGTCCCGATCGGTATCTTCCTTCTTCTCCTTCTTCTCCTTCTTCTCCTTCTTCTCCTTCTTTTCCTTCTTCTCCTTCTTCTCCTTCTTCTCCTTCTTTTCCTTTTTGGACTTTTTCCCTTGTTGAAGCTTGCGTTCGATCGACGTAATGCCGCTCGAGTTGCGTCCGACGTACTCGCGCTCGCCGGTGCCCTCCTCGAGCAACGCACCGACGAGTAACACGACGTCATCCGTCTCACTCACGCTCTTCACGGTAAAAACCACCTGTGAGCCGACGCGCAAGGTGTGGGCGTCGTCCCAGGCGCTCTTCCAGCATCCCTCTTCGCTGCACGACACGAGCTCCTCGCGAATGTTGTCCGACGCGATGGCTACGTTGAACTTGTCCAACACGAGCGCGCCGATGAAATCGTGCGCAATCTTGTTCACCACCCCGACGAGTCTCGACCCGCGCACGGGTAAGAATACTTTACACGTCGATCGAACGCACACGTCGACGTAGCCGGCGGTGTGAATCACCCGACCGAACCTCGCCCGAGTCAAGCCGTCGGCTCGACCGTCCGTCGACGCGTCCTCCGAATCAGACGACGACCCCGACCCTGACCCAGACCCAGACGTCTCCGCGTCTGAAGACGTCCCGGGCGCGCTCGCGTCGTCGACATCGCGTTTCCTTTTCCCACCCTCACCCTCTTCGTCGTCCTCGTCACCGCCGTACAACCGCTCGCGGTCGCGCGACATCAACACACCCCCGAGCTCACCCACGTGTCGCATGAGCAACCCATCCAACACCGTCTTCGCCCCGGCGAGCGGGTCCGCGAGCGCGCTCGGGTGCACGCTCACCGTGAAGACGCACTCCCGCGTTTTCACCGCGCTGCTCTCAACCGCGGGCGCGCGCGTCGACATCGTCCTATCGGTCGCGGTCGCGCACGTCGTAACAGTGTGTCGAGGCCGCCGCCGGCCGCCGAGCGATCCACCATCATCCCTAAACCCTAGCGTAAACCCTAATTTCACTGTTTGCCTATATAGAAACTAACACGGGTCACGGATGTTTGTGCCTCTTGTAACGGTTCGTGACTCAAGAAAAGTGTGATGGGGTCGTCGGGTTGTCCTCCAAAGCGAAATCGCGTCGACCGTTCCTCAGATTTCGACGACGATGACGACGCCGACGGGAGCTCGACCGCTGTCGTCGCCGCCGCGATACGTCACGGCGTCCGGGACGACGCGGACATCGACGCCGTTTTCACCGACGCGCGTCGTGTGGGAGTGCGTCGGCATCGTCGATGCGTTCGTTCGAACGCTCCTGGTGGAAGGATACGCTGAGACGTACGTCGCGAGTGGCAGTCGCGGTGGCGCGACGACGACGACGACGATAAATGGACGGGTTCCTGGACGACGCGAGGGCGGTGGTGGTGCGAGAGTGAGCGGTTTCGCAAACGTGCGTACGATCGATCACTCTGCGCCGGCGACGGGAGGATGAGGACGTTAGAGACGCGGTTCGGTTTGACTGAGAACGGACAAACGCCGCGTCGATTTGGTTTGATTGATTATTCGTCGGTATCGTCGAGCGTGGACGTAGGGGTGTGTTTGTCATTCATTCGTGTGGTGATGCGCAAACAACGTGATGCCGTCGCGGGAAAGGTTACTTGGATGACCTCTGCGAAGGTTGATTCACTCCTCGTCGCGCGTTCGCGCGAGCGGAGAAGCGGATTTTTTCGCGCTCGCTCGCGCGAACGCAGCGTATCGATCTGATGGATGATTGGTTTGTACGAACAGAGAGAGATGAATGTAGAGTAGAAGAATGACTGTTTAAAAATGATTACAAAGCAAGTACCAGTACAACAACGACGACAACGGCAGCAGCGACAACGCGTTATCAATATCATTGAGAATCTGAAATTTGTCGTTTGGCGGCGTTTTCTCGTAGCATCGATTCAATGTTTTCGAGCTCCATACCCTTTGTTTCCGGGACGAAACGATCGACAAAGACGTAGCCAGAGGCACAAAGGATGCTGTACAAGCCGTAGGAACCGCTGAGGTTCCACGAGGCAACCATGGGAAGGAAAGTGGCGCCGACGATTGAGTTGCTCAAGTAATTCAACGCCGTGCACATGGACACGCCTCTCGCGCGAATCCGCGTCGGGAAGATTTCGTTGTAAATCAACCACGGAATTGGCCCAGCGCCGAGAGAAAAGAATAAAACATACAGTGGAATGGTCACGAGGGCGACCGCTGCCTCGGGCTGCGCCGGGCCGGTGATTGTCGTCGAATCCGAAAAGTCGGCGCAAATCTCCGCCGACGCGAGCGTTTGGTACGAGTACGCGGCGTCGTCGAGTCCCGGCTGGTTCATCGCCGTTGACACCATGGGATCGGCGCAAAAGGAGAGCATTTCATCGCTCGGTGTCAGGTACGCCGAACCCGAAAGCAATCCCAAACACAGCGCCATGCCGCCGAAAGAAGTGAGAAGCAACGGACGCCGTCCGACTTTATCGCTCAGCGCCAACGCGACGAAACCGCCGACAACGTTCGGCACCCCGACAGCCCACGTAAGTAAGCCCGGCGCGTCGATGCCAACCCTTGCAAACACCGTAGACGCGTAGAAAATCACCGTGTTCGAGCCGGAGAACGCGGCGAGGGCGCACAGCGTGAGCCCGATGCCGAGCGGCAGACGGTTTCGCTCTTCGTTCCACAACCCGTCCCAACCCGTGAGATTACTTGCGGGCGAGGCTCGTTCTCGCGACACTTTCCCGCGCTCTACCGCTTCGCCGATTTCTTTTCCTCCCCTTACATCTGCGCCTGCATCGGACGCCTGCTCTCCTTCCGCGCCCCGAAAGTTTTTCATAACGGAATTTTGCCACGTCTTTGCCGCGCGTCCGCGAATGTTTTGTAAACTCGCCAGCGCCCGTCTGCTTTCCCGCGCCGATTCCTCCCCTTGCGTCAACAACCACACCGGACTCTCTCGAGCGACAACAAACGCACCGAGCGCGAGCAGCGCCGCGGGAACCGCCGCGTCGGAGAACAACGGCCGCCACCACCCTTCTCCTCCCGCTTCCTTTAACGGCGCCGCGATTTGAAACGCCGCCAAACATCCAAAGACGTACGCCAACCGCCGAAACCCATTCAAAGTCCCCCGCAACGCCGGCGGGGCGATTTCGCTCAGATACAACGGCACAATCTGACTCGACGCGCCCACACCGATCCCGGTGATGAATCTCCCGGCAATCATCGTCGCCGCGTTCGTCGCGGATGCGCTCGCGAGCGATCCCAACACGAGCGGCGCGCTCACCGCCGTCAGCGCCGCTTTCCGCCCGTACGCGTCGCTAAACCCACCGACACCCAACCCACCGCACGCCCCACCGAGCACGAGCGCGCTGACAACGATCCCCTTCAACGCGTCGTCGTCCCCGAACCCTAAATCGTTCGCCAGCGCCGTCAACGGCGCGTTACACACCGCCGTGTGGTACCCAAAGAGAAACGCGCCGACGTTGGCGACGACGGCGCTCGGCAACAAACTCGGTCCCACGTTCGTCTTCCACGGGTCCACCGGGGTTCCATCGGGTTCGGACGTTGGCGACGACGACGACGACGACGACGACGACGCGTTCACTCGATCCATCCGCCGTTCATCCTCGGCGTCATCCGCGTTCGTTTTCGGTTGAACAGAGTAACCACCATCGTCATCATCCTTTCGCGCAAACGACGACGACGTCTTTGACGACGACGTCCTCCTCCTCGACGCGCCGCCCCACTCTCGGTGACGAAACAGACGACGGTGGGTCACCGCGCGAACCACCGACCGCGGTCGTCGTCGTCGTCGATGACTCGGCGATGACGGGGTCGCGAACGACAAAGCTATTCGCGGCGTCGACATCTGAGGGGGGGCTGACGCACGCGCGCGTTCGTCACTCGACGACGCGTCGCATGCGCGTCATCGCTCGAGGCGCACCGCGGATCGTCGCGAAAACCACCGCGAACGCGCGCGCGCGAACGACGACGACGAGGACGACGACGAGGACGATGGCGACGACGAAACGCGATGGGTACGAAGGACTGAAAACCAAACTCGAAGAGCTCTCGCACCTCGAACACCTCGCCGGGTTGGCGGGATGGGACGAACTGACGATGATGCCGAGCGGGGAAGGAGCGGCGCGCGCGCGAGGGGCGGCGCAAGCGACGCTGGCGGGGGTGATTCACGAACGGGCGACGAGCGAAGAGCTCGGGAGGTTGTTGCGGGACGCGGTAAAGGAGGCGGAGAGCGGCGGCGCGTTGACGAATGGAAAGGATCGAGCGAACGTGAAACGGGCGATGGAGGCGTACGAAAAGGCGACGAGGATTCCGGGTGAGATGGCAAAGAAACAGGCGGAATTGGGAAGTCGTGGGTATCAGGTTTGGGCAAAGGCGCGGGAGGGTTCGGATTACTCGGCGTTTTCGCCAGTTTTGGCCGAGTGGGTGGCGTTGGTACGCCAGCGGTGCGAGTTGGTGAAACCGGGAACGAAGACGTACGACGCATCCATGGATGATTACGAACGTGGGTTGACGACGGAGAGGTTGAATGAGATTTTTGGTGTCGTGCGCGAGGGTGTGGTGCCGCTAATTGAAAAGGTGTACGCGAAGAAGACGCCAATGGCGCTCGAGAAGAGTGGCGCGAAGAACCCTTTGCTCGGGGAATTCGACATTGAAAAGCAAGCGGAATTGGCAAAACGCGTCGCCCTCGCGTTGGGTTTTGATTTGACCAAGGGTCGGCTCGACGTGAGCGTGCACCCTTTCACCGGTGGGTGCGGCCCAAACGACGTGAGAATGACGACGAGGTACAAGTCGACGGATTTGGCCGAGTCGCTCACCGGTTGCATACACGAAACCGGTCACGCGCTCTACGAGCAAGGTCGATCGGCGGAATACATTGGTCAACCAGTGTCCGAGGCGCACGGTATGGGCGTGCACGAGTCACAGTCTTTGCTCTGGGAGCGCATGGTTGGTTTGAGCGAGCCGTTTATGCACTACCTTCTCGGCGAACTCAAGACATCTTTTCCAGAGGAATTTGAAGACGTCACACCAGAGCTCTTGTACGCCGGCTTCAACACGGTGAAGAACCCATCCGTGATCCGAGTCGAGGCGGATGAGGTGACGTACCCGCTTCACGTCATTCTCCGAACCGAACTCGAGATGGGTCTCCTCGACGGTTCCATCAAGGTGGAGCAATTGCCGCAGTTGTGGAACGAAAAGATGAAGGCGTATCTCGGTGTCGACATTGAAAAGGACTCTGAAGGCGTTCTTCAAGACGTCCACTGGTCTAGCGGCGCGTTCGGCTACTTTCCAACCTATCTCATCGGCGCCATTCTCGCGTGCAATATTTTCAACGCGGCGAAGCGGTCGATCGATTCGCTCGAAGATAAGATTCAACGAGGCGAATTTTCCGAACTTCGCGAGTGGTTGCGCGTCAACGTGCACGAGCGCGGATCCGAGTGCGACTCGGCGGACGAGCTTATGATGCTCGTCACCGGCAAACCGCTCGATGCGGACGAGTTCGTCGCTTACTTGCAGGATAAATACGCCAAGCTTTACGGCCTTTAATGTTAATACAAATCACAACGTCTAATAAACTCCGTAAAGACCATCGCCCACAGCGCTACTCTTCACTAAACTCTGTCGCAGACGCTCCGTCTCGGCGACAAAGTTGGCTATGAAATCATCGAAATCCTCCCTACTGCGAGCTGTCGCGTGGACATTTTTCAAAGGAGACGATGATAGGGACTGTTGCCCTAGCGAAGCGACGATGTCGTCGATTTCCTTCTTCTCCCGGCGGCGTCGCGCTATTGACAACTCCTCGTTGCAAGCTTTGCGCTCTGTAACCAATTTCTCCTCGAGTGTCACGATTTTCGACGCTTGTCGCGCAGACTTGGCCTCGAGACGTCTCACGTTTGCTCGCAACTCTTCAATTTCGGCTTGCAACGCAGCGGCGGACCGATTCTTCGTCGACGGCGGCGCGCGAGACGTGCCGCGCCGTTCGACCGGTTCCACCGCGCGTAAACTATTTAACCTCGACCCCGTGGCCGATATCACGTCGTTTAAAATAACGTCCACCTCATCCACGCGCTCGAATATCTTTGGTGGCGCTCGTCCATCCCGCGGAGCAGCCGCGGAGCGTTCTTCTCCTTGAGCCTCGCGCCGAGACGACGACGCAGACGAAGACGACGGTCCCGCGTTCGCTCCATTGCGACGTCGTCGTACCTTCGTTTGCACCAACTCATCATCATCACCCATCGTTTCCCCGCGCATCAATCGCTCCTCCGCCTCGACGCTAAACGGCCCGTCCACGTCCACGCCGTACAACGTCGCGTCCTCCCACGCGAACCTCCCCAACCGCCCATCCCCCGGCATCGCGTCAAACGGTCGCCCCAACCCGCCGTCCCCGCGTCGAAGCATCTCCAACAGCAATCTCGCGTGTCGGTTCCGGTTCCTCTTGAGCTCCCGCGCGTGCTCTCGCGCGCACAGTTTCGCCAACCACGCGCGAACTCGAATGCGATTCGACTTTTTGGTGAGACTTCGCTCGGCGCGGAGCTCTATGGCGGCGCGTAACCGGTCGAAGTTTTCATCGAGAACGTCGTCAACGACGACGCGTTCGACGTTTCGGTCGTCGTCATCGGCAGCGGAGGCGGCCGTCGGCGCCATGCGCGCTCTGACGTTGTCGTACGACATACCGTTGCCGTTGACTCTTCTCTCTTCTCATACTATAACGTATTTTAGGTCATATATCCATGTGGTTTTCGGTCCCAAAACAGTCGGGTTTAGTATAATAGATGATCTAGACCTATGAAAGAAGTGTTTACATACACGATGATGTTCTCATTTTTTATTTGATGTCGGCTTTTACTCTACAGTATGTTTTCTTTGTTTTCTGGACGCGCAACACCCCGCAGCGATGCGACGTTAGACGGACGCGCGTCGACCGACGACGCGGGAGGACGAAGGACGCCGCCCGCGCGCGCGAGATGGATCGTCGCGATCGTTGCGACGAGGCGACGACGTCGAGCGACGACGCTGTGATGACTTCGATGCGTGGTCAAGCGAAAGATGAAGTCGTCGTCGAGGGTGCTGCGATCATGCCGATGCGCACCACTGGACGAGAACGGCAGCCGCACCGACGACGGAGAGGCACGTGGACGCGAACGGCGATGGTGATCGCGTGTGGGGTAGCGTGTGCAGTGTTCGGTGGCGCGCAGGCGATGCCTGGCGATGCCGAGACGACGGCGACGGTATCGACGAAGATGCGCGTGCGGCGCGAGGGTGTTGAGGAAGTTTTGGATCGCATTCGACAGCAAGAGTACCTGTCTCGCAGCATCGCGCTCGGCGATGAGAAGGAGTGCGAAGACGTGAGGTTTAAGGTGAATCTTCCCGTTGGTGGGCGGGTGAGCGTGCGTTTGCGCGAGGAGAATGGAAAGGAGCGATCGATTTCGTTTGAGGAGAGCGGGGCGCAGTTCGCGTGCTTGAACCTCGACCGACCGACGGAGATGCATGTCGTCGGTTCGCCGAAGCGGGACGCCCGCGGTGATTTTGAGTTGCATGTGGAGAGCGTGGACGGTCAAACCTTGCTTCTGAGCGATCAAAAGGGACCGACCAATGCGCTCTCGTACGCCAAGATTACGAAATCTTTCGCGGATGACGCCGATTTGAGCGCGACGCTCGGCAAAGAACTGGGATCGTGCGAAAACGTCGTCTTCACCACGGGTTTTGCGCGTGAGGCTGGCGTGTCTCGACGCATAGAGCACAAGCTCTACGCTGATACAGGCGTGCTCGTCAGCGAGTGGAAGAGCCATTCAAACGGCGAGAAGAAGCTTTGTCTTATTCGCGGCGCGTCCTATCACTTGCAAATCAGCGGGGAGACAAGTTATGGTTCCACGCGCAATCGCGTCGCCATTCGCGTGAGCAAAGATGAAGCGCCATCCCAGGACGGTTACGTTTACGCTCTCGCGTCCTCGAATTCGCTGTTACGAGACTACAGCACGGTGTATTACGCGAGCACGGATGAGACGAGAGATAGCATGTACATGAGCGGACGGTACACGTTTCACATACCCTCTGATTGCCCCGTGGGTCAAGCCCAGCTTTCAGTGTTGCTCACGTCTGCCACGTACGGCGATGGTGTACCACCACAGGGTATGTCTTGGATGATTCGCGACTCCGAAGGCCGCGAAGTGACAACAATGGCATCCCCATTCGAGGCGGGTGATTTGGGTGTGACAAAGCATCAAATGGTGTGCGTGTCGAGCGGGGATTACGAGTTCATCGCCGTCGCTAGCGATAAACGAGGATGGAACTACGGTCCAGAACTGAAACTGTTCCAAAAATGGCACGGAAAGCCGCGTCAACTGTTACTTGCAAAGGGTGGCGACATCAAGTCGAGGACTCCGTACACTGTTGAGGCTCCGTGGTTTAGTTCTTCAATGGTCTCTGAGCCAATCAAGTTTGAGGTTAGGATAGGACAGGAGCAGAGCGCCCTCGGTTCGACGTATGAAGCGCCTCGTTCGTTTGCTAACGCAGTCGCAGCGCTCGGAAAGTCAAAAGTTGCGGCTGGTGCGAGCATCGGCTTGCCGGCGGTGATTTGCGCGAGCGTAGCCGCTTTCGCTGTTTTCGCTCTCGTGCGAGGTGAAAGCTCGGCAGACGCAAATGTGAAGCAATCGCTCGTAGGTGATGCTCAAATAGCGGCGTACGGTACCGGTGAAGCGAACGACAGGGTAGAAGACAAGCGACTCAAGTCGAATAGACAGCGTAGCCACCAAGGCGCTCTTAAAATCCTGGCGGTAAGTTCATCGTTGCTCGCGGCGGTGTTCGCGAAGAGCGATCCTAGCAAGATCAAGTCGATCCCTGTCCTGGGCATGGCGTCTCCTTCTACAGGACGAGCCAACTGCGGTATGGGAATCACGACTTGCAAGGTGCTGCACGCCCCAGACTGCACGAGCCACAGCATGTACACGTACCGAGAAGGCAAGCTCGCCCACGCACCATTGTTCATCACGCCCTACAACGCGACTGCGTTGCACGGCAAGCCTAGAATTCACATGGAACTGGATGCAAGTTCGTGTGCTCGATCAGACACAGCCGTCTGTAGCGACTTGGGTAGAACGAGGGCTGATTCTTTGAAGGAGTGTTCGACTACTTGCCGAAACACTGAAGGCTGTCGAGCGTTCAGCTTTGAAGAAGACGAGTGCCAGTTGTGCAGTGACGAAGGATCTATCGAACGAGAGGGTTCCGTCGCTTCCATCACGCGTTGCATGGACCCGTATGAGTTTAGTTTTACGGATATCACACAAGACCAGTGTGCTGGGGCGTGTGACAAGACGAAGATGTGTCACGCCTTCAACTATTTTGATGGGTGGGCAGATGTGCCGTCTCACTGCGAGCTCTTACAGCTTCCAGCTGCTCTGAAAGCGCACGTTTGGACTGAATCTTCCAACACGAAGAATGGATTAGCAGGCGCGGCAACGTACTACAAGGTGAATAGTGATCGGATGTGCAATCCGCGAGGCGAAGCTCCAGTTTTACCGGACCTTCCGGCCGGATTAGGCTACCACGTCAGCATTGAGGTGCCGTCAAAGGGTTATTACGCAAATTTTCCGTACCCGAGCGAAGACAGTTATCCAGACGAAAGCGAGCCGCATGAATACCCAGACAACGGCGTGACGGACGGATACCCAGACGAAAGCGAGCCGCATGAATATCCAGACGATAGTGTGGCGGATGAGGAACCTCAAAAGGAAGAACAACGACGCAGCGAGTCGATCGATGATCAATATATTGTTTCGAGCGCGGTTGTTCTTGATGCGTTTACCACTTCAAGCTTTGACGACAATGAACGCCAAGCCTTCGTAGATGGGTTAGCTAGTTTCACCGATTCTCAAGTGGAGGATGTCATCATCGTCAGCACGAGAAGCATAGTCGGTGTGCAGTCGAAGCGCGCGGCGTTGGAGATCCACTTCGTCGTTTTGGCGCCATCGGAATCGAAGGCAAAACTCACGTTTGATCTCTTAGCTGACGCGGAACGCGAACAAGGTAGCGACCAAGATTTGATCAATCAGCTGGTCCGAGCAGGATTGAGATCGGTGTCGGTGGCCGTAATTTCTGAAAAGCCCTTCGTCACAGATCCTCAGCAGCGCTTGGAGCCAGAGGATCCAAAGTACGACATTGATGACGATAAGTACATCGCCATTAGCGGCAGAATGACTTTGGATGGATACACTGTCGGTGGAATGAATGACAAAGCTATCGACATTTTGACGAACTCGATGGGCGAATTCTTCACCGTGGGTGCTTCCAACAGTGCGGTGGTGTCCATTCACCACGCACTTAAGAACGTGACTTCGTCTTCGAAGGCAGTGACCTTTTCGTACATGCTCGCCACAAAGAAAGTCGCACTTGCAGAGGACATTACAGAAGCTCTGATTTTCATGCGTGACAGAGGGAGCGCGCAGGCGAAAAATTTCGTTCGTATTTTGCAGTTTAGAGGTCTGAGTGCAGTCAGTTTTGTCGAAGCGTTTGGCTCTCCCAAGTTGGAACTTACCTCTGAAGTGAACACCAACCTGACGAGAGTCGTGACCAAGACTGTTACAAAGACGGTGGATGTCGTTTCATGTGAAACTAAGCTGACTGGTTACTCGGCGGAAAGCTTCACAGACGACCTGCAAGACGGATTCAGAGAAGCCCTGGCAAACTTTTTGTCAAGATCGTCTAGCCAGCCGCTGTCAGTGGATTCCATTAGAATTATTTCTGTGAGAAACGGCAGCGGTGAGCGTGCAGTCAAGGAACAAGCAATGTTGGGCTTGGGAGCCGCATCCTCCGGCTCTGTCGTGATCGATTACGAAATCGTGGTGGATGAAGAAGAGGAAGCAGCCAAGCTCGAGGGCGCCTTGCAGCAATTGAGTGGCGGTTCAACAAACGACACTGAGACTTCTTCGTCAACTCAAGCCAATGATACAAGCGTCGATGCGTTCACCAGTGATTTGATCAGTTCGGGTTTGACAGAGGTTACGGAGATGTCATCAGAACCACCGCAAACCAGCGAACAGTCCTTCTTGCAAACGATTGAGGAAGCGATTCAAATCTCCCATGACGACAATGATGGTGCAGGAGATAACGACACTGCACCACGACCTGGTTTCCACAGCGATTACCCGTCATCGAACGATTATCCAACCGACTCTTCAGATGCAGCGTCCGAAGCATACAGAATTACAAGCTCGATTGTCTTTGATGGATATACGCTCGCTACTTTCGATGTTTCCGCCAACATGGCATTCAGGGCTGGTGTTTCGACGTATCTCGGCATCGATTTCTCTGACATTCTCATCACGGGCCTGAGGACGCATCTTTTATCTGGCGACGTCGTCCAGTTGGGCGCACCGTCCGCGGGTATTGAAGTCAGCTTTACCGCACAAGTTGAGTCTTCGGAGATGGCTAAGAGTGTCGTTGGCGCCCTTAACGACATCAGCAACAATCCTGCAGCGAGCAGCGAACTTCGTACCGAGCTCACAGAAGCTGGTTTGGAAGTGACTCAAGTTGCCGTCGTTGAAAAGCCAACGATCGTTAATCATTCGTCTTATCCGTCTGGATATCCAGCACCGTCGTCGTCGTACCCGGCGTCGCCAGACGCGAGTACTGTGCCGGGCGAATCGAGCACCGTACCGGGCGAGTCGAGCACCGTACCGGGCGAATCGAGCACTGTGCCGGGCGAGTCGAGCACCATACCAGGTGGTACGAGTGCCTATCCCGCTCAGACGAGTACTGTGCCGGGCGAATCGAGCACCGTACCGGGCGAATCGAGCACTGTGCCGGGCGAGTCGAGCACCATACCAGGTGGTACGAGTGCCTATCCCGCTCAGACGAGTACTGTGCCGGGCGAATCGAGCACCATTGTGCCGGGATCTACATCTGAAGTGCCAGAGGATTTCAGTGCTTATCCAGGAGACACCAGCACTGTGCCAGGCGAATCGAGCACCATTGTGCCGGGATCTACATCTGAAGTGCCAGAGGATTTCAGTGCGTATCCAGGAGACACCAGCACTGTGCCAGGCGAATCGAGCA
>Ga0255774_10000151_pt1 | contig 64752 bp, 37 predicted proteins | sample 101ome_17_FD_179972 | JGI IMG/M metagenome (GOLD analysis project Ga0255774, IMG submission 179972) | Coastal salt marsh microbial communities from the Groves Creek Marsh, Skidaway Island, Georgia - 101407AT metaG (version 2) | ecosystem: Environmental > Aquatic > Marine > Intertidal zone >... | reverse complement strand
GACGACCCTCTATTCAAACACACACACACACACACACACACACACCGTGTGTACTACATAGACCATATATACATATAGTACGAGACGTCACGCACGCTCGACGACACCGAATCGAGGATAAAACGCGCGTCGCGGGCCGTGCTGAAATTCGGACATTCGGAACGAGGTCTTTCCCACGAGTCCCGACTCACCACTGAGTCCCTTCTCGGTCGGTCGCCGCACGACGAGGGTCCGTCCGTCCCGGCGCGCCTCGCCGCGCGCGACGACAGTTTCGGCACGGGCGTCGCCGACGAGCGCGGGCCGAGAGGCGCGGCGAGGCGCGGCGAGCGTACCCCGACCCGCGTCGTTCGTTCGTTCGTTCGACGTTCGTTCGTTCGTTCGGTCGTTCGGTCGTTCGGTCGCGGGTCGGTCGGTCGGTGGTGACGGGCGCTTGCGCGAAATCGCGGGGACGGTGTCGAGCGACGAGGTGCGTGAATCGGTCGACGACGACGACGACGCGCGCGCGAGACGGGGTCGGGACGGCGCGGTACCGAACGCGAATCGATTCATCGCGCGTGATTCATCGCGCGGTCGACGGTCGGTCGACGCGACGCGACGTCGATGGGGATCCATCGAATGAATTATTCTCATCCTTCGCGCGCGGGAAGAAGGCGGGGACGAAGGATGGATGGGTGGATGGATGCGACGGGTTCGACGCGCGCGAACGATGCGTTCGTCCGCGCGGAGGACGAGTGGATGCGTGAAAATGTGTGCGTCGTCAACGTCGCGTCGCGCGGTGGGTGTGCGGCGTCGACGTCGACGGGGGGGGCGGGGGGAAGACGACGGGCGCGGTGCGGGGACGATCGCGCCCATCCATCCATCCGCCCGCCCGCGCGGGCGCGCGCCCGCGCGTCCTGGACAGAGGAAAGGGGACACGAGAGACGCGCGTGGAAAAGGTGAAAGGCGAACGAATGCGAAAGACTGACTGACGAGACGACGCGCGTAGGCGATGGACGCGTCGACGTCGGGGCAATTGTTGCCCGGCGTGGCGGGGAAGCGGTGCGCGCACTGTAACACGCACACGACGCCGTTGTGGCGGAACGGACCGGATGGGCCGAAAACGTTGTGTAACGCGTGTGGGGTGAGAGATAATAGAAGACACGCCAAGGCGAATCGAGTGCAGAAACCGTCTGCGCCCAAGGCGCCCAAGGCGAGCAAGTCTAACGGGAAGGGTGGCGATAAGAGGAAGCGCGGGGGTGGCGCTTCACAGGGAGGAGAGGATAAGAAAGACGCGAAGAAATCAAAGCCGGCGCGCAACTACTTCGCGCAAAAGGTGGACATTCACGTACCGAGCTTCCACGAAGTGGCGGATTACGAAATGTCGCACGCGGGGGGATTCAGACAGCCGAACGCGTATCTGCGCGAAAACGTCGCCGATCACCAGCTCAACCGTTACGGTCCGGGAACCGCCGCGCCGATGTACGAAGCGACGGCGACGGACTTTGAGTGGCTCGAACACATGAACTCGGAGCCGCTCGAAGGCAAGGGGACGGTGTGCACGACGACGCCGAACGCGCAGTACATGCGCCCGGAGCACTTGGAGAAGCTCTTTGACACGTTCGAAGAAACCTCTTGGGCTTCGTCCGCGATTCCGACGCAAGAACAGGCGGTACATGTCGTGCTTGGGAACGTGTTCGGTGCGGTGAACACGTCGGAGAGCAAAATGGAGGATGTTTTGCACTGGGCTTCGAACGCGCAGTTGGGCGACGGACAGCTCGTCAACTTGAAGTCTGAGGTCGAAGCTTGGAATCCGTTGGATTTGCACGACGAAAACTCAAACCAAAGCTCGTCAGAAACGGCTGCGCCGTTGACGCCGAGCGGAAGCGCAGAGTTTTTGCTAAAGCGTGCGTCTCCGTCTGGAAGCGTTCCATCTGAAAACGGCGATGACGACTCATCGACGCAATCCGCCGACGATTTGATCGAACGTCGGCTCGCGTCGAACACGGGTCGTCAACAGTCGGAAAACTTAAAGAGCAGTGATCTCGGCACCCGCGCCCAAGTGGGAAAACTGCGTCGCGCTGGATATTTTTTTTCCAGACGCGGCGCCCAGGTGTCGCGCCCCCGGACTGGAGGCAAGAGTGAGCTCAAGAACGCAGTCCAAACGATTAACCAAATCAACGAGAAAATTTTCGAGATTTGCAAATACGCCCCTTCTCTTCAGGTTATTTGCAAAGTCTACCGTTACTGGCTCAAGAAGCGTTGGAAGAATGGAGGAAAAGCTCTTCTGAAGCGTTTTGATCCGGTGCCGCCGTTGCGGCTCAGAGAGCGTCCAGAGATGGCGACAGAATCAGAGCAACTCGCTTATTTATTCTGTTTCAATCTCGAGGCGGTGTACAGGCAGCAACAGGAACGAGCAGTCAGAGTGGAACAGGCAGAGGCGCAGAAAAAGCGTCGCCGCCGTCCTTGTTTCAATCCCGCCGCGACGAAGCGTCGCCGTCGCGTCCAAGCCGCGATGGACGACGCCGTGTCGCAGCCTCTGACCATCTCGTTCGAACCGCTCGACGAACTTTTCGCGCACGGCTGGGAAGTGGTCGAGTACCAACCAAAGCCGATCATTCCGGTGAAGGAACAGAAAAAGCCGAAAAAGGAACCGACCGCCGTCAAGAAGCAGCAGAGCAAACCCGCCGCCGCCGCTCGGTCGCCGAAGCGTTCTCCGCCGCCGAAGTCCGTCAAGGCTGAAAAGCTCGAGTCTCCCATCGCGGAGGTCGCGGTCTTCGACGAAGGCGAACGTCACCGATCGGATGTTAAGTCTGTCAAATCACCGATGGGCGCAGCCGCGGCGAAAGCGGGCGCGCTGGTGAAGAACTTTGTCTCTTCGGTGGGCTGCGCCTTCGGTTACGGCAACAACGGGAAAAATAATAATCGTGAAAAGGTGAATGGATCTTCCGGGGAACCCAACGCGCCATCGACGCCCACGACGAAGCGTCGCTCGACGCGTGTAAAATCAAGCGACTGGAACGCGGCGAGACTTCCTTAAGAGTCTCGCGCGCTGATCTGAAATGTGCTACAACACAACGGCACCATGTTTTATAGAATCAAGTACAGTGGGGGGAGACGCGGACCAGGCTCGGTTCGCGCTCAACTATTAGAAACACACACCGAGTGCATGTATATTTTTTGATAAAATGCACACGAAATCGTATTGACACGTCGACGTCGCGTTCGTTCGTTTCTTTTCTTCAATCGTTTCTCTTCTAAAGCGGCGTGGGCGCGATGCGCGTGGGCGCGATGCGCGTCGGCTGCGCGGCGTCGACCGGAGCGATAACTGCAGACGTCACTTCCACGGGCGCGGGCTTGACCGGACTGGCGTTCGCCGACGGCACGTCGAGACGTACGTTTTCCGCCGCCGCGCCCAATTCGTCCTCGTCGAAGGCGATGACGCTCGCGAAACCATCCGTGCTCGTCACCACGAGCACGCGTCCGTCGGAAGACCACGCGCAATCGGTGATAGATGCTAAATGTATGCCAGAGACGTAACATATCGGCTCCGTCTCGTCCGTGTCGTAGATGCATACGCTGTCTTGCGACGCGACGGCGAAGATGATTCTATACGACAAATCCGTGAGCGGCGGAGACTTCTTCTCTCCCTCGCGCCGCTCGAACACCTTCGGATTGAATCGCACACACACAGACGGCGCTTCACCTCCGGGTAAGTGCATCGCCGGCACGTGAAAATTCCCTCGCGCGAACACGTACGTCGCGTTCATCGCGCGCGCGGCGCCGGGCCGACGAAACGTCCCCGCCGGGAGCGCGACAAAGGAACCATCCGGCGACCACTCCGGACGACGAAAGAACGACGTCATGGAATCATCGTGGAACATCGGCATCGGTCCACCCTCCTCTCCCGGCGCGTCCACGCACTTGATCACCTTGACTTGCTTGATATTCTTCGCGTCGACGCGCCCGCCGCCCGTCACCGCGTACGCCCGCGCCGTCCGATCCGGACTCTGCGTCACCACGTACTCCCCTCTCGGATCAAACGCCACCCCCTGCACGTAATGCGAATGCTCACGCAACTGCACTAACCCCTGTCCACTCACCGCGTCCCACACGATGACCGTGTTATCCACCGACGACGTCGCCAACGCGTCCTTCGGTCCCCAACACGCGCTCGTCGCGTCGTCCGCGTGTCCTCTCAACGTCTTCACCGGTCTCCATCCCACCACATCACCGTGCGCATTCGTACCTCCCTCACGCTCTCTCCACACGTACACGTCTCCCGCGTCCCCGACCGAGGCGAGCGCGTCGCCGCGCGCGTTCCACCGCGCGCAGTTCACCGCCTTGGCGTGCCCAGTGAGCGTCTCGAGGTGCGTCGCCGTCACCCACGCGTCGCCGTCGTCCTCCTCGACCGACGTCGACGTCGAAGAGGACGTGACGGTGAGGCGCCAGAGTTTTATCTCGCAATCCGCGCCGGCGGTGGCGAGGACGCCCGTGCGCGGGTTGAAATCGCACGAGTAGATTGGTTTCTGTGCGAAGAGTTTACAGATGATTAGTCGTCGTCGGTTCGTCGCGCGTCGGGAGAACGCGCGGGGGCGCGGGCGCGGTCGTCGCGCGCGTACGTTTGTCTTGTCGACGTTGTGCCAGGCGATCTCGAGCGTGCGCACGCGAACCATGACGGACGCGCGAGACGAAGACGCCGCGTCGGTGTCTGTCGCGTTTTTTTTGAAAATTTCTCAATCCTGTATTAAATATGTCAATACGAGGACGGTCGCGGCGGCGAACCGTCGTACAAAACGATAATAATCAATACGAGTCGATCGATCGTCCGTTCATCCGTTCGTCGCGGCGATGGACGGTCGGACGAGGTCGAGACGCGCTCTCGCCGCGACGCTCTTTAGAGGTCGGCGCCGAGAGCGTCCATGCGGCGCATGAGCGCGCGCATCTTTTCCTCGCTATTATGGCGAGGATTCGGGAGGACGAGGCGGAAAAAGTTTGGTAAATTGAGCGCCGGGACGGGTTGGAACCCAATCATGGCGTCGCCGGCGCGGTGCATGCGGTCTTTGAGCTTGGGGGCCACCTTGGCGAGCTCGGCGAATTGTTCCGGCGTGGCGGTGGATTTGTCGAAGGGACGAAGTCGAGGCGGTACGTACCAAAAGCCGACGTTGGCGCACTGCGCGGGAGTGGCGAGCACCCACGCCCCCGTGGTATCGTTGACGACTTCGCTCTCGACAAACTTGGCAAGAGCAAAGGCGCAGTCGACGAGTTGTTCCCATCCGGCGTCGCCGCGGTACTTCCACGCCAACCACAACTTGAGCGCGTCCGACTTGCGACCGCACTGAATGGTGCGATCGCCGAGGTCGGCGTCGGTGTTATTCTTATCGGGTTGGAAGAGGTAGTCGGCCTTGTACGAGTTGGCCGCCATGAACGAGCCAGATTTCTTGCTCAGGATGATGGAACACTGCAACGGAATGCCGAGCATCTTGTGTGGGTTCCAACAGAAACTGTCGGCGCGCTCGACGCCGTTCATCAAGTGCTTGTGCTTGTTGGAGACGAGCGCCGCGCCACCCCACGCACCGTCGACGTGTAACCACATACCGTCCTTGGCGCACACGTCGGCGAGAGCACCGAAGGGATCGTACGCGCCGAGCACAGTGCTCCCGGCGGTGGCGCCGACGTAAAACGGCGTCTTGCCCTCCGCCTTGGCTTTTTGCACGGCGGCTTCGAGTGCCTCCGGAAGCATGGCGCCGTCTTTGCCGCAGTCTACCTTGACCATGTTGTCCATGCCAAGACCGATCATGTGCGCGCACTTTTTGTAAGAGTAGTGCGACTGTTCAGAGCAAAATGCGATGTACCCTTGCGGCATGCCAGTCTTTTTAGCTTCCGGGCACGCTCGTTCGCGCGCTAATATCATAGAATACAAGTTGGCGATCGATCCTCCCGGAACGAAGAGACCATCGTGATCGGGGACGGATCCGTCGGCGTTTTCACCGAGCCAGAGAGACGCAATCTTCGCCAACATTGAGCGTTCGATCTCTGTCAAAATCGGAGCGACTTCAAACGTGTGCACGTTGGAGTTCAACGCGCTCGACGCCCACTCACCAGCGAGCGCGATGGGATCGACACCGGCGTAGAGCTGATTCATGAACATCGGGTGTGAGCTTCGCACGCTGTTATTCACGACGGCGTTGAGCGCCGTGGTGAGGCTCGCGATGGACGTTCTCTCTTCATTCTTTCGCAAGTCCAAAGGAACGCCGATGTCCTCAAACATCGTGCGAAGATCGGCCGGCGTATTGTATAAGCTCACCGATTCAGCGCCTCGAATCGAGTTTCTGTGGTACTCGACCATGTGCGTGGCGACTTCGTCGAGGAATCGAAGCTCCTTCTCTTCTTCGTCTCGGCCCCACAGGCTATCGTTCTCCTCCTCCTCCGTCGGCTTGCTGTTGCCGTTCTTCCAGTGCACGTCGTACTCCGCCACGTCTTTCAGCGGAGCATCGAGACCCTTGGACTGAAGCCAGTCGTCGTTGAAGATCTTGGACAAGTATTTGACGCCGTTATCGCACAAGACGGTGACGATGGTACCCTCGTTGATGTGGCTCGAGAGTACGCGCGCGGCGTGAAGGTTCAAACCGGAGCTACCTCCGAGTAAGACACCCGAGGACTCAGCCACCATGCGAACGGTGCGAAAAGAGCTCTTGTCATCACCCTTAATAGCACCGTCGATAACATCCGTGTCGAGAACCCCGGGGATGGAATCCTTACCGACGCCCTCGACTTCCCAACTCTTCGGTACGAGTTCCTCCTCTGGGACGTCGTTAACAAAGTAATCCCACAGAACGCTTCCCTTGGGGTCGGCAAGGACAATTTTAATCGTCGGATCGACGCTCTTAAGATATCGACCGGTACCGGTGATGGTACCGCCGGTGGAACCGCCGGCGACGAAGTGCGTCACGGCGCCCTTCGTCTGCGACCAAATCTCCGGCCCAAGCGTCTTCTCGTACGCGTCCGCGTTGTACGGATTGTCGTATTGGTTGACACCGTAATAATTCGGATTTTTTGCGCACATCGTCGCCTCAATGTTCTGATAATGATCCGGATGATCCGCGGGAACCCCGCTCGGGGCAACGATAACCTCTCCCCCGTACGCCTTCATCGCGTCAATTTTCTCCTTACTCGTCTTCTGATTCGTGATAACGATGTATGGAAATCCACGAATCGCACACGCCATCGCGATCGCCGCTCCCGTGTTCCCACTCGTCGCCGCCACCACCGTCATGCCCTCCTTGAGCTCGCCCGTCTCCAACGCTCGGCTTAAAATCTCCTGCGCGATGCGATCCTTGATGCTCCCGGACGGATTCAAGTACTCACACTTGCCATAAATCTTCACCTTTGGGTTCGTACTGAACGCACTCAGATCGATCATCGGCGTGCCTCCGATCAACTGCTGCGGCACGACCGGTCCGTTGGCTATCCTCGCGTGCGTCGACCGCCAGTGCTTCGCCTCCTCCGTCGTCATATCAGTGAAAGACGTCGGCAGCGCCGTCTCGAGCGCCATCCGCGCCATCTCGAGTTCTGCCGATAACGACTCTTCGTTCAGTGGAGAATTAATCGAACGCACACGCGCCTGACGTCTCGCGACAGTCGCCGTCGAGTCGCGGCGTCCCGACAAACCCCGCTCCCCCGGCGCCGTGAACCTCCCTCGGAACCGCGCGGATCCGCCGGTCGCTCCTGCGATCGCGCGCGCGCCCCACGGCGCACGCGATGACGTCGCCGCGCGCTGAATCGCGCGCGCCGCGCGGAATCACCTCGGTGATCCGCGTGTCCTCGCGCTCGCGCCGGCGCGCGGTGACGGCGGGACGTCCCGCGTCCGGTCTTCACGCGCTCGCTCACCCGCGCGCGCGAAAAGAGGTGAACACCAAAGGTGTCAATACAGTGTGCTCGAGCGCGCGCGCGAGAAGCACGGGTCAACGTGCGTCTCGCGACGACGTCTGCGGCGCGATCGACTAATTGCGATAGATACGTTCTGGCTTTACCTGGGAGTGAGACCGTATGGGCAAGCAGTGATGATGGTTATTTCTACTACAGCGGAAACCTCTACGAAGACGCTCACGCGTCGTCGGCGCGCGCGGATTCGGCCGCCTTGGCTTTTTTCCACGCGTACGCCGCCTCGAGGAGTTTGAGCGACGGTTGTTTCGCCCCGGCGTCGTCGGGGAAGACGTAGTCGTAATACTCCTCTTGGCCGAGCTCGCGCCCGTCTTCGTCGGCGACGGAGCGCTTGCGCTTGACGCGCTTGGGAAGCTTCGCCTTGACGTCGGCAACCTGGGAAAATTCGGGAGGAAGGGTGGATTCGAAGGATTTCCAAGCCTCGAGAAGCATGACGCGCTCCTCTTTGGCGTCTGGGTCGGCGTCTTTGAGCTCGCGGAGCGCGCGCTCGTAGACGGCGCGGCTCTTGGCTTGGCGAGATTCGAGACACTCGTGCTCGTCGCGCTCAGCGGCGGCGGTGGCGGCAGCGATGGCGGCTTCGTCGGCGTCGTCATCGACGACGACGATTGGGGTGGCCTCGAAGCGGGCGTAGGACATCCAAACCTTGACGTGCTTGGTGCGCTCGAGGAGTCGCTCGTAGAGCGCGCGCGTCTTGTCTCGCTCGCCCTCCGAGGTTTCGAAATCAATGTACGCCTTCCACAACATCTCCGGCATGTCTAACAAGCCCTGATTGACCGCGAGCTCGAAGATGGATCTCGCGCGATCGATCTCGCCGAGCGTGCGCTCGAGATCGGCGTACTTGATCCACGTCGAGCAGTTTTGGGGTTCAATTTCCAAGTACTTTTCGTAGAGCGTTCGGCACCTGTCGATGTTTCCGAGCTGATACTCGATGTCTATGTACGTCGAGAAAATCTTCGCCTTGGGAGCTAAACCGATGGCGAGGCCGAAAATCTTTCGACACGCGTCGAGTCGACGCTGACGAAGCTCGAATTTCGCCGCCATGATCCAAATCTTGGAAAAGGAAAACTCGGCGTGCGGAATCACCTTCAAGCACGCTCGATACACCTCGCGCGTGCGCTCGACGTCTCTCGCCTCGAGCTCTTCGTATAACGCGTAGTTGATCCACAGGTAAATGTATCGCTGCCAAAACCGTTTCTCGTTTGCGGGAGGCACGTTGGCGATGGCGCGTTCGTACACCTCTCTAGTCTTGGCCATGTCGCCCGCGCTCTCCTCCAGTCTAATGTAATCGAACCACGTGTCGTAGCTGAGCGGATTTTTCGAGATTTCCTCCTCGTACTTGAACCGTCGCTGCCCGACGACCACATCCTCGATCCCCTCGCGATCGCCGTGCATCTTTTCAAACTTCATAAACTCCTTGTACACGATCTCCGCCTGCTCCTTTGGCAAATTGTCCAACGCAAACTTATAAATGGCCCTCGCGCGCTCCACCTCGCGACACATCTCCTCAAACTTTGCAAAGTTGACGTACAACTCTCCGACCTCGGGCTCGTTACGTAAAAACTCCACTGCCGCCTCGTACACCTCTCGCGCCTTTTCTCGATCCCCGCTAGAAAACTCAAACTTGGCCCACCGCGTCCACGCCTTGACGTCCGGATGCACTTGCACGTACCTCTGAAAAATATCCCTCACCCGCGCCTTTTCCCCGTACCGCGTCTCCATCTTCACGTACGCGTTCCACGCCGTATGTTCGGGCTCCCACCGCATCCACTTCTCGAACACCTGCCTCGCCGCCGCCACCTGCCCCAACGTCTCCTCCATCGCCACGTACTTGTACCAAAACACGTCAACCCTCGGCAGCGTCCCGCACGCCCGCTCCAACACGTTCCTCGCGTGATTCACAGCCTTATTCTTCATCTCCATCTCCGCGTATTGCAACCATATCGGCACCTCGCGCGGGTGGTGCTCCAACGCCCGTTCCCACACGCTTCGCGCGCGCGGCAAGTCCCCTTGTCCCTCCTCCCACTTGGCGTATCGTATCCACGCTCGCGTCTCCCAGTATGCCGCGCGCACGCGATCCTCGAACGACTTGCGCTGTTCGTATCGATACTCTCGAAGCTCTTCGCTGTCGGCGATCTTGCGCGTCGGCGCCTTGTACACCTCCTCGGCGCGCTCATTCGATTCGCGCACGATCTGTTCGGCGGTGATTTGCACGCGCGCGGGGGCTTTGTTTTTCACCCGCGCGCCGCGCGACGACGGCGCGGACATGGTGGCGTCGGCGACAGCGCGCGCAAGGCGACGGCGACGACGCGTCGGCGCGCACGCGTGTGCGGGCGCCGCCGGCGACTCGGTGCGGTCACTGTACCCTACGTGTATGAAATCCCATATTCGAGTTCACAGTATGGACGTATGGACGCCATGGGCACGGACGACCGCGCGCCGCGACAGTGTCCGTCGGTCGTCGGACGACGCGGTGGTGACCCGCGAACGCGTCCAAGGTCCATCTCCGCGCGCGTTCGACGCGACGACGGCGTCTGAAGACCTCGCGGCGCGCCGTGTGGTTGAATCCAACCCACATTAGTGTTCACGGGCTCGAACGCGCGGGAACGCGTGCGCGCGCGTGGGGCGAATCAGAGGCGCCGACGCGCGATGACGACCGAGATGAAAGATCTCGACGCGCCGTTGGCGAGCGAGACCACGGTGACGTTCGCGTCGAGGGCGCAAGAGACTCGGGACGCGTTTTTAGACAACGCCAAGTACGCGCTCATGATGATCGTCGTGTGGAATCACGCCATGCAAGAGTTTCTGCGGTATGTGGACGATTTTGAAAACAGGCAGTGGTGTGAGGAAGATTCGGTGAACATCGAGACGCATAAACAGGCGCGGGTGTTTTATTTGACGCTGGCGACGGTGGGAATGCCGGCGTTTACGTGCGTGAGCGGTTACGTCTCCAAGAGTTGGTTGAACGCGGCGCGCGAGGACGAAGCGAGCGCGGAGAATTTACTTAGAAGGGTGCGAGCGACGACGAAGAGTTTGATGGGGACGTACGCGCTGTGGCAATTCATCGGGATGTTGGTGGTGTCGCCGACGACGGCGCCGGCGCAGTGGTGGGCTCCGGTGGGACCGATGTGGTACTTGCTCGCGCTCTTCTTTTGGCGAATGAGCGTGTTGGTGCTCGGTGGGTTGAAAGACGTCGTCATTCTCGCGTTCACACTATTCATGGGACTCTTCGTTGGGTTCACGGAGACGGCGGTGTCGAAGAACGATTTGGCGGTGTTTGATTTACAGCGCGTCTTCGTGTACGCCGTGTATTTTTATATCGGTTGCTGCGTCATGAAGCCGCAGCATCTGAAGAAATTGAAGCAGATGGATTACGGGAAACGTGCGCTGCTCGGCGTCATCATTCTCATCGGGGTTGCCATCACGTGGTACGTGTCGCTGTACGCCTTTGGGGCGTGCTTTGACGAGGCGCAGTGGTCGGTGTGGTCGACGAGACCGTACAATTCGGGATCAATCGGCGACATGTTCATCGGCATGGCGCAACGCATCGGACTGTATGCGTTCACTCTAGTCGCCGTGGCTGGTTTTTTTGCCCTCGTACCGAGCGAAAAGTCCATCATCACCGACATGGGATCGAGAACGCTCTACTGTTACGTGTTGCACATTTATCTCGTTCGAGGATTTTCCAAATTTCTCAACTTGGTCTGGGACGACGCACCGCTGTCTCTTCGACTGATATGCGCCGCGCTCATCCTTCCGTTGATCGTCGGCAACGCTCTGATGTCGCGTTGGGTGCTGTTGCTCAAACCCATCGTCGAGCCAAACCTTCCGACGTCGAGCCGAATCGATGCCGCCGACGCCGCGCGTGCGGCGGACACCGCGTGACCCTCGTGCGCGCGTCCAGAGACGCGCTCGAGCGCTCGAGCGCGTCTCAATAGATCATGTAATCACCAGTAGTCGACGAAAAAACGCGCGTTGCGCGCGAGACTCGAGCCGTTCGCCGACGCTCGCGCGAAACTATTCAAACCACCCAGGGACAGATGCGTCCGCACACGTCGACGCCGCGCGCCATACCGCGCGCGACGCCGCCGACCACGACGCGACGGGAACGGCGCGCGCGTTCACCATGTCCTCGTTCGCCCTCGCGCGCGATGCGAAGATCGCCAGTCCTGCGACGACGCTCGCCCTCTGTCCGACGATGGACCTCGTCGTCGTCGCCTGCGCGCTCGGACGCACGCTCACCGCGTACAGACTCAACTGGAACAAACTCTGGACCAATACGCTCGATCCCGAGCGCGGGACGCCGACGCGAGTGACGTTTCGACCGGACGGGAAGGTGATGACGGTGGGGTATGCGTCGGGGACGACGACGACGCACGCGACGGAGACGGGCGAGTCGTTGTTGGTCGTCGAGGAGGACGACGTCCCGTCCGCGAGTGGGTCGGAGATCACGTGCGCGGTGTGGCGCGAGGTGGTGACGCGCGAGCGCGCGGGTGGTCGCGCGGGGGTGCGAGATGAGAGTCGCGCGGCGGCGCACGCGTCGGCGAGCGCGTCGAAAATCGGTGGTGGACGACGCGGTGCCGACATCTCGGGCGAGAGCGGGTCCGCGGGGTGCTTGGTGGCGCACTTTGAGCGCACAGGTAGATTGAGCGTGCTGTTGGTCGGGAACGCGCGGGGGACGGTGACGGCGTACGCGTTTGGAATGTTTCGCGTGGGACGATGGACGACGTCGACGGACGGCGCGGCGGTGGAAGCGCTGGCGCCTCGCGATGATTTCGAGAGCGTGGACGCGGTCATTCGTGAACGCGCGGGTGGCTTGAAGTTCATGCGTTTGGACACGTCGTACATCGCATCAAACGCGAGGGAGGTGTACTTGTTGTCGACGCACGCCTCGCACGTCAAGACGGCGTTGGAGCGTGCGCTCATCGCTTTGGACGACGTACGAGAGAGATACGCCACCGGATACAGAGATCGTTTCGATAAAATGCTTCAAGATTTCGAAAGGGCGCTGGACATGACGGTGATGGGGGGTACGAGCGATGAGTATGTTCGATTCGAATTCAGAGAACGCTTCGTCGAGTTGATGGCTACGGGCGTCTTCGACATCGCGTTTCAACAATTCTTTATGAATTCATTCAAGAGTGGTCTCGTAAAACGCATGGCCAAGGACATAGACGCATTACTGACGGACGTGCACGAGATTTTGATCGCCACGCTCGCGCCTTTGGTGGACGAAACGGCGTTGCGTCTCAACGCACTGCGCGGCTTGGCGCGTCTCGGGTACGGCACCGACGGCGTGGGCATCGATGAGACGCGACTCGAGGACATAATCAAAATGTGCGAACGACTATCATTTGTCATCGTCGACGTCGCGCGCGCGGTGACGGTGCGTGCGATGCAATTGCGCGCTTTTTTCGTGTGCATCATTCGCACTCAACTCGCCGGCGAAGGCGAAAAAGGCTACGAGGCGCAACTGCCGGCGCCACGTTTGGATCTCGTGCGAGACTTTTTAGAGGTTGCTTTCAGTGCGACGAGCGCGGACACCGATGTGTTAGACCGTGCGTTCGCGCGCGCGACGGATGACTCGCCGTCGACGGAGGAGGCGTTGCGACATTTTTCACGCGCGTGTTCGACGCGAGGCGAGAGCGTAAAACGTCTCGACGATTTGAAACCCTCCGAAATCGTCTCGTTGGGCGATATGCTCGACCACATCGTCGCTTCCGCCGACACCACCATGCACGCGCCGTGCGAGATGCTGAGCGCCAAGTGCGCGTGGACCGACACCGGTCGAGCGACGGACGAGACGGCGTCCTCTGTATTCGCCACGTCGCAAGCCGCCGACGAGCGCCGGCACAGCGTGCACGTCGACGCCTCCCGCGACCGTCTCCACGTCTACCGAGCCGTGGACGGCGACAACCGTCGATCGGTGACGTTCACGACGCCCAACGAATCCATCGTCGATTGTCATCCGTACAAGGGAGACGCGCTCGTGCTCTTGCTCAAACCGAAGGACGCGGCGAGCGGCGCCAAGGCTCGGCTCGTCCTCGTCGGCGACGACGTGTTCGAGTCCTTCGCGGCGTGCAGCGCTCCCGTGGACATCAATTCTCTGGACATTCGCTCGCGACAGCTTCCTTGCGTCGACCCGTCGGCACCTCTGGCGGTGAGCGTCGCGCGCGGATTGGCGGGCGTTCTCGTCGGCGCCGCGCGCGTGCAACTGTACGATCTCGAGGACGACGAGATGTCGTCCGATTCGGACGACGAAGCCGAATGAACGATCCCGTCTTCTTGTAGTGCGTTGATAGCGCGACATCTCGAGTGTATTTCATGTACAAGTCGACGATCGACGTCGTCGGCCGCGGCGAGCCGTCGAGAGCCGTCGCCGGGCCCAACCGTCCCCACACGCGCGCGCGTCTCGCGCGCCGTCCGCCGCCGCCGCGCTGTCCCTCGTCCGAACGAGACGAACGCTATGCGCGACGTCGGCGTCGCTGCATCCGCGTCTACGTCTCGCGCGTCGTCCATCGCGCGCGGTTCGCGAAAACCTGAAACGTCGCGGTGTCGGCGGCACGATGTCCCCGTCCGCGCCCTGCGCGTCCGCCCCCGCGCTGCGGCGAACGCGCGACATGAGTACCCACAAGATTTCCTCGATCTCGGTCCGCGCATACGCACGGTGTCGCTCGACGACGATGACTTTGATTCGTCGACGTTTGATTTCGTCTGCGACGTGCGCTCGGGCGGCGAATTCGACGACGATCACGTCCCGGGCGCCATCAGCACGCCCGTCCTGAACGACGAGCAGCGTAAGCGCGTGGGCACGTTGTATAAACAGGTTGATCCGTTTGAGGCTAAAAAAGTCGGCGCCGCGCTCGTGGCGGCGAATTTGAGCGCCATCATCGAGGAATGGTTCATGGCGTGCGAGCGCTCGACGAAAATTCTCGTCTACTGTTGGCGAGGCGGTGAACGATCGCTGAGCCTGGCGCACGTCCTCAGTAGGATTGGATTCGACGTGTACTTTGCCCCGGGCGGGTACAAGCGGTACCGCGCCGGCGTGTTGGAGTGGTTGCGAGGAATGGATTCGTTTTCGTACCACGTCGTCGCGGGCAAGACGGGGTGCGCCAAGGGTAAATTATTAGACGCTCTCGAGGCTGCGGGCGCGCAGGTGATCGATCTCGAGGTGATGGCGAATCATCGCGGGTCGATTTTGGGCGAAGAACCCGGTTCGCGCGCGCAACCAAGTCAAAAGATGTTTGATTCGAGAATCGTGAGCAAGGCGAGGCGGTTCGATCCGACGCGGCCGGTGTTCGTCGAGGGCGAGAGTTCGATGATCGGTAAAGTGCAAGTGCCGAGCACGATGTGGTCTGGGATGCGCGTTGGACGAGTGACGCAGTTGGAGATACCGATGCCGGAGCGCGTGAAATGGATTCGCGCCGGGTACGAGCACTTTGAGACCACCGAGACGGAGCGTCTGCTGGAGTGCGTCGACGTCTTGGTCAAGCGCGTCGGGCACGAGCGCGTCAACGCGTGGAAATCGCTTATCGCCGACGGTCAATGGGATGCGTTCGTTCAGGATATATTAGAGAATCACTACGATGCGGCGTACGCGGCGGCGGCGGCGAGATCTCGACCGCAAGAGGCTGAAAATCTGAATAAACTCTTTCTCGAGGATACGTCTGACGAGACGTACGCACGCGCGGCGGTGGACTTGATGCGCGAATACGATCCAAAAGGTTTGTTGTGATTTGATGATTATCTAATATAGAATTAACAGCGTCACGCGACCGTTCATTCGATGCTATGAAAGAGAAGCTTTGTACACCACGGATGGAGAGACGCGTCTCACTCGTCGTCGTCCATGTCGTTCGACTGCACCATACCCGGAATGGCGCTGAGTCGCGCCTGGCGCTGAGCCGCTAATCGACTCTGCTCCTCTTCGGCGAAATCCACACTGCTAAATTGTTTCGTCTGCACTAAGAAATCTCTCAGCGTGGACTTGAAGGCTGCCAAATCATTCTTACACTGAAACATGCCGAGCACCAACGTCTGCACCTCGGAGGGGGGCATGTTGGGGAACGACGCGCATAAGAGTTGTGCGCAGTGTTCTTGCACAAAAGCGGCGTTCGAAGGGTACGCTCCAGGTCCCTTGGACGCGACGTCCCACAGTGGGGCGCTCAATTGATCGCTCTCGCTGATGGTGAACAAGTTTTGTAAGATTAGCGCGTGGAGTTTAAACCCGGGCTTGTGGAAACCATCCGTCATCACGGCGAAGATTTCGCTCATCGTCATCAAGTAAAAGCTCTGATGGAATTGGTTGCAATACTCAGAGAGCTGGAAGTACTTCATCATCTCCAACAGTAGGTTCAATCCCTCGTCGGCGACATTTCGTTCGGTGTGACGGAAAGCCCACACGATAGAGTCGATGATGAGCTTCAAGTGCGCCGGACTGAGCGCGACGAGGGCGCGGAAACAATGGTTGGTGACGGATCGAAGGAGTAAAAAGAACTTGAGGCGGTGATCGGGGAAATCCTCAAAATTCTTGGTGATCATGCTCAGCGTGCACTCAAAGACAGCGTCGAAGATTTTCGGAATCTCATCCGTCATCGCCGTCTCCACCTTGTTGATGATGGCGGCGAAGAGCGACAACACCTCGGCGTCTCGAGCGTCTGGAATGTTTCTCGCGTAATCGCCCAGGATTGGATCGTACATCTGCGGTACGAGCTGCTGCGCCACCAAGTGCGGATCGTCGCATCGCTCGACGAAGGTTTCGATGAGTCGAAGCACTTCTCGCTTGACGGAGCGCAAGAGCTTGACAAAGGACGACTTGCTCGCATACGGACCGCCCTCGGCGATGCTCTGACTCACCAATTCGCTGTACAGCTTGTACACGTTCAGAACGTCTGCGTAGATGGCGGACATTTGATTCTGGAACGGCTGCCCCAGGGACATGCACAGGTGCGTGTTCGACTTGAGAATGTTGAGGATGTTTTTGATGATGTCTTGATTCTTCAAGCACTCGCTGTTTTGTCTCGCCTGCGTCATGATTTGTTGCCACGTCGCGTTGGGGGGCGCCATCAGACGCTGCACGTACTCCTCTCTCTTCCCCGGATTCACCTCGCTGCCGATCATGTGTCCGACGGATTCGTAAAACGTGTGCACCTGATGCGGTTCCAAGTCTCGGATGGTGTCCGACAAGCCGCGGAGGAGCTCGTCGACGAAGGGCTCTTGTTCGCCGACTTGCAAGATGACAAATTTGCGCTTACACTTCATGGAAATTTTCAAAAAAGTGTCGCACGCCATGTCTTGCACGCCGGGGTGCGTCTCGTGCATGAACTCAAACAACTTGTTCACCACAGTCTTGAGAAACTTCCAGTGTAAACGTAAAAAGCGTGGGTACTGTCCGACGACGTACATGATGTTGGAGGCGATGACGGCTTTTTGATCCTTCATGCGCATGATCTCGCACAGATTGAGCAAATCACGGATGGCGGTGACCAAAAATCGGTTCTCTTGATCCTCTTGCATCGAACCGCTGATGGAACCGATGGCCCAGCAGAGCGTGTTGAGCGTGTGCCACGTGTACTCGCGACCGCTGAGCTGGGCGTGCAACTTTTCGAGCATTTGCGTCTCGGTGTCCTTGTGATCGAGATGCGCGAGGTAAATCAAAGTCTCGCGCATGATCTTGTACTGAACTAAAACATCGTTGTCCTTCAACGTCTCACGGACGATGTTCCCGTTCTCATCTTCGACGATTAACACTTCCTCGGGCTTGGCCATGCGAGAGATCATCAGCAGTCGCAACTTGCTGAAGGGCGCCGTGTAGAGCGCGCGGCGATTCACACCGGCGCCTCGCGCGCCGGGATCTCCACCGAATCTGAAATCAGCCACGTCTCCACCCTCAGATTGAAACACGTCGCACACCATGAAGTGCCAGTAATCGAGGCACACCTTGAACACCTCCGGTTCCTCGACGTAGGAAATATTCAAGAGGTACTCGATGCCGACGAGCATCGCCTGTTGCAACTCGGCGGTCGATTCCAAGAGAACGATGTGCGCCTTGAAGAATTGCGTCAAGAAGATACCGAGGTTTTGCACGAATACTTGTTCCTCGTCCGAACCGTTGGCGTACGCCTGGGCGATGTTGACGCCACGCGGTAAGATGCCCTGCAAGTGTTCTACGGCGACAGAGTAGAGCTTAATGAAGTGCGAGTCGTACTTGGCCTCGACGTTCAAGCCTCCGATCTCCGACAGACACAAAAATGCGATGTTGCGGTAGTTCGGATTCGGCGCGAGCGCGAGCAGGGTGTCCAAGAGGGTGGATTCGAAAATGTACCCCAACGGAATCCACGACAAAAAGGCGTTGAGCGTCGTGAGCGTCGTCTTGATGAGCTCTGGCTTTTGCGAGTGCGTCAGCACGAACTCACATAGCTCGTGAATCATCTTAAACTCACTGTTCAGAGACGTCTTCAACGATCTAATCTTATCCTGCGTCATCTCGCCTCGACTGAAATCGAACACCTCCTCCGAGAGCAGCTTTAAAATGCTCATGCAGTTTTCGCACAACGACTCGCTCGTCTTCGCCGCGCCGACCAAATCCGGAATGAAACTCTGCCATCGATGCGGCCAATCGTGCTTCAAAATCTGCACGAGCACGTTGTTAATCTTGTTGATGTACGCTCGATCCCGTCTAAACACCGTCTCATCCGCGCTCAGTTTGATGATCAAGTTGCTCACAAAGTTTTTAATCCCTTCCCGCTGGTCGTTGGGTAACAAGCCCCAACGATACTTGATCACCCCGTCCAACACCTGAAGCGCGAAAAACTTGGTATTGGCGTTCGTGGACGTCTCTAAGATGGCATCCACCCGCGTCCACGTCTGTTCGTGCTCCTGTAACTGCTGTAAAACCTTCTCCGCATCGCCTCTCTGCGCGCGGGTCAAAAAAGAAACGAGCGCGCACCCGTCTTCGTCAGTCACCGCGTTCATCGACATCCCCGCACCGTCGCGCGCGATCGCAAGCGCGCAACCACCACCGGTCGCTCGCGCCCCCGACGACCGACGTAGCGTCGTCGAGCGCGCGCGTCGGCGCCTCCTTTCCCCGCGCGCCGCGTCTCTTCCCCTCCTTCCCCGACGTTCACGCGCATCGTCCCCTTCGCGCGCGTCTCGCGTCGTCGGGTGCGCGCATCGTCGCTCGCGCGCGAACAGCATCCCACGCTATCCACGCGCCGGTCGCCTCGGTCGCGTCTCGGTCGCGTCTCGCACCTTGCCCGCGTCTCCACCGTAAAAGTCATCCACGATCGCATCCAACGTCCCGACGTCCCCCCGAAGGACGGCATCCACGCGCGCGTCGTTCGCGGACATGACGCCGCGCGCCGCGTCCACGAATCACCGTCGAGCGCGTTCGCGCGTCCGTCGGGCGCCGACACTCGCGCGCGTCGTTCTCGCGCGTCGGCGCGTCGGCGCGAGGATCTCGTCGGCACTCGACCAACGACTTTTTGTGTATAAACAATGTTCGGGGGGAGAACAATATTGAGGTCTGTTTTAGAGGTATGTGTGCTATACATTTGCATTTGTGTGTGGTTTCGCTTTTGAGTTAAAAATGAGCTCAACACTGTTTGACTGTCCGACTTTGAAGAAACATACGCAAAAGTGTAAAAGCGCCATTCCGCGGCGCGGCGTCGCCTCGACGCCGTCGCGAGTCGACGACGCCGCCGCCGACGAGGGACGATGGCGGAGGATGACTTGTTGGTCGCCGCGCGGTACGCCGAGTTGGACGCGACCGCGCTCGCGAGCGTCCAGGCGACGCAAAAGACGACGACGGATGCCGACGAGGATGCCGAATTGCACAGCGGCGTCCCCGAGTTTACCTTTGACGACGACGACGACGACGACGATCGCGGCGACGGCGACGAGAGCAGTGAGTGGTCAGACAGCGATGATGATGATCCGGACGACGCGCTGGTCGACGACGACGACGACGATGCGTCGACATCGTGCGAATCCATCGACGCGAAGGATTTGCCCGAGTGGTTGCGCCGCGCTCGCGACGGACCGCCGAGAACGGCCGAGGAAGGGGACGACGCGGCGCACGATGGACCGCCGAGAACGAGAAATGAGATCGCGGCCGAGGCGCGCGCGGTGGCGCCGGTGCCGAAGATTGAGGCGAACGAGGAGATTCGCGCGGTGGGACGAGTGACGTCAGTGGTGGGACGAGTGGTGGTGGTGTCAAGCGCGACGGGGACGATCGGACGCTCGAGCGGGGCGATGACGTCGCTGGACGACGCGCCGGAGACGTTGGACGAGGAGAGCGTGCTGTGTTTGGGGGACAGACGCGGGTTGGGAGTGATCGAGGAGGTGTTCGGGCCGGTGAGCGCGCCGTTGTATTCCGTGCGACTGCCCGCGAATGAGTCCGAGGACGGAGAGGGCGACGTGCTGAAAGTGGCGGTGAACGACGAGGTCTTCGTCGTCGTCGGACGGTCGAGAACGATACCGGACATTCGAAGCTTGTATAAGAAGGGGTATGACGCGAGCGGGAAGGACGACGAGGAGGTGGCCAACGACGAGGAGTTTAGCGACGACGAGGCGGAGGCGGCGGCCAAGGCGGCGAAGAAGAAACCTGGGAAGAAACGATCGACGAGCGGTCGACATCGCGAGACGAGACCGATTCCCCAGTCACCCATGGGTGGTGGGGGCATGTTCGGCATGCGCGGTCTTCCGCGGCCGACGCCGCCGGTGCAATACACGCACGCGGGCGCGATTCCGGCGGGCGCGCCGCCAGCGTACGGCGCCCCGGGTCAACCGATGATGTACGTCCCGGTGCAGTACAACGCGCAGGGCCAGCCCGTGATCATGATGCCTCCACCCGCGCGCGGCGCGCCTCCGCCGCCTCCGCCTCCGCCGCCTCCGCCGCCGAACGCGTGAGCCGACAAACGCACAAGAAGGATGGACGCATCGTATAGTTTGTTTTCCGTTTGCTATTACACCAACCGCGACACACGAGACCACGACGACGGGTATCCGCGCGACACTCGACTCGAGCGTCGCGTCACGTGTACAACGCCACGCGCTATTCTTTGCGTCGAGCTTGCTCACAACATGAATAGCCACAACCTTGTAATTTACGTGTACAACGCGTCGCTCGATTCTGGCTCGGCGTCGTCGGATGCCGGCGTCAGACGATCCACCGCCACCGCGTCGTACCCGCTCAAACCGAACGCGCTCGCTTCCACTGCGCGACCTAATCTGTGCGTCACCTCGCGCGCGCGTTCCAACGCCTCACGATCAAACTTGGACGCCTCGAACGCCGGCGCGTACAACGCGCGCGTCTTGATCCCGCACGACTCCAACGCGCGCATCACCGTCGCCAACACGCCATCCTTCGCCGACACACCGCCCGCCCCCAACGATCTCGCCACGATCCCCTCCACGTCCGACGCCCGCGCACCGTTCCGAACGTCTTCGTACGCTAAAAACGTCTTCGACTCGCGCGCGGCGTCCGCCGCCGCCGCCTCGTCTCGCGTCGCCAACACGAAACACGCCTCCTCGATCGGTCCCATCGCCTCGAGCGCGTCCAACACCGCCATCGCCGCCACACCGCTCGCCCGTCCACCGTACCGCGCATTGACGACGACGCGCGCGAGCGAATCCGTCGACGTCGCGCCCAACGTCGGCGCCGGCGTCGTCTCGTCCGCCACCCCCGCCGCGCGCGTCACCGCGCCCGGTCCGAGCGTCGCCCCGAGCTCGAGCTCGCGCCACGTCTCGGTCGAGGACGCGTCGCCGAACCCCCGAAGAACGACCGCGACGCCCGCGCGCGCGCAATCCGCGCCGCCCAAGAGCGCGCGCGTCATCGCGACCGGATGCGTTGACCGCGTTGCGATGCGATGCGATGCGAACGACGCGCGATTTCACGCGCGCGAGACGACGCGACCGCGCGAACGACGCCGTGATGAGGGCCGGTCGACGCGCGCGCTCGATCGATGCCCGACGACGGGTGGCGCGTCGCGGAATGGCGATGGTGAAAACGCCCGAAAACGCTCACGCATCGTCCGAACGATGATCGACGACGACGTCACAGTGCGACGGCTCGAGACGCATGTCGTACGCGTTTCAGCGAGAGGCATATCTCGGTAATCGTCGTGAGGCGTGTCGACGCGCGAGAGACGGCGATGCGTCCACCGTACTCGCCGACGCGCGCGCGCTCCGAGAATTGATTGAAAACCAACGCGACGACGACGCGACCGACGACGCGATCGAGCGCGCCACCGACGCCGCCGACGCCACCGACGCGTCGAATAAAAACGCGCGCGTCGATCGAGACCTCGCGGTGGGATGTTTGCGCGAATTGGACGACATCGAGGCGGCGCTTCGCGACGACGCCGAGAGAGACGCGCGCGCCGACGCCGACGACGCGACCAAGGATGCGCAATTACTCGAGATGCAACGAAATGCCGAGGCTCGAGACCGCGATCCTCGCGTGGATGAACTCGTGGACGAGGCGCGACGCGCGTTGGAGACGCCGGAGGGGGCGACGCGAACGAGAGCCATGACGCGCGCGTTCGCGGAGAAGATGGAACGCGCGTTGGTCGTCGAGCCCGAGTATTATCAGGCGTCTCTGCACTTGGCGGCGGTGTATCACGCGCTCGGATGCACGGCGACGGCGATCGACAGGGCGCGCGAGGCGTATCGACGCACGCCGACCTGCGTGGGGGCGCGCGTGCTCGCGGGACAAATGTTCGAGGACGTCGGTTTGTATAATCGGGCCGAGGAGGAGTACGCGGGATGCGTGACGATTGCGTTCGATTATCCCGATTGCTGGATTTCGCTCGCGCGTTTGATGTGCGTCAAGTTCGGGACGTTGACGAGCGCGGTGGCGCTCATGCGCACGGCGAGATCGGGAGGACCGGAGGGGAAGTTTACGAAACCGGGACGACATCCGTTGTTGTTGTTTACGCTCGCGCACGCGTTGCATCTCAACGGATATTCAGCCGAGCCGTCGAGTCTGTACCAACAAGCCCTGCGCGCGGGTGTCGGCGTCATGGGCGTGTACCCACTTGCCAAGGTGGCGTGGGATTGCGGCGACGACGACGCGGTGGAGGAGTATCGTGCGCTTTGGCAGAGCGCGCTCGAGAACGCCGACGTCACCGACGCCTTCTTCGCGTCGCTCGAGTCTTTCAACGCGATCAGCGTCAGTCCGCAGTGGTACGAACTTCTCACGTCTAAAGTTGCGTTTCACGACGCCATCGAAAAGCACGCCGAGCGCGACGTCGTGTGCGTACCCGCGATCGTCACGAGCGAGACGGTGGACGACCACGCGCTCGACGACGTCTTCGTGCTCAAGGGCGCGCACCGAAGATTTCCGGGCGTATACGGCGAACGCATCGATCGCGTCGACGCGTTGGCCAATTTAAGAGACGTCATCACGGACGCACGCGCGCGCCGTTCGAGAGGCGAACTGATCGCGCAGCGTCACGTCGGCGACGCGCTCACGGATGAACTCGGGAGAAAGTGCGCGATTCGCGCTCACGTCGCCTTCGTGCCGAACGCGAACGCGGCCGACGATGCGGCGTACATCGCCAGACACGTGAGCGTGTGTTCGGCGGCGCGTGAATACGTCGTCTCGACGCCGACCGAAGCGGAAGACGAGGATGACGTGTGTTCGCGAGAGCTCACAAATCGCGGACTCTCCGGCGACGAGGCGAGCGCCGTCGCGCGTGAGGTGGATTTCGGCGAACTGTGTTCGCGAATCACGGGCACCGACGATTTCTCCGACGATATCATCTCACAGTGCGAAGCGGCGACGGCGGCGATGCGCACGCGCGTGCGTTTACCCACAAACGTCGTACAAGACGCGCACTACGACGCATACGCCGCCGTTGGAGCGCCGCTGTTCTTTGATTTCGAGTTCATCGTGCGGAGCGGCGACACGCCGCGACCACACCTCATCGGCGTTTTCGACAGACCAGATTTTAAGCTCGAGCGTCAGCGAAACTTCGTTCGAGACGTCTGGTCGCGGGTCTTCGCTGCGTTAGAAGACGACGGCGGCATCTCTCCCGCGTCGCGTCAACCGCTGTTCGCGCGCGTCGTCTCTTTTTAACACTCGCATCGCAACTTGGTTTTACATCGACACCTCTCCGCTAATTTTCGCGCGTAACAGTCGCTAATTTAACTCTATTCGCTCTCCTTCACCACCGTGTTCGGCATCGCGCGCGGCGCCGGAATCGCGCTCTTGGGCGCCGGAATCGCCTTCGCCGTCGGCGCCGCTTTCCTGGGAGCGGGAATGTTCGTTCTCGCCACCGCTAATCCTCGCGGCTTCGGTATCGCCACCGTCCGCGTCAATCGCTCGCTCGCGTACTTCGCGTCCGCGCCGCCCTCCGCCTCGACCTCGGCGCGCATCAACCGCAGACTCCTTCGGCGCTTGACGTCTCGCGCGTCGTCGCCCTCCGGCTCGCGCGCCATGGCATCGCTGTCGCGCTTCTTCCCTCGAACCACCGCGCTCGGTGACACGCAAAAGAACGACACCGACGCGTCCGCGTTCGTCCTGTGCGTGTGACATCGTCGTCAGTCGGGCATCGTTCGAGACACGGCGCGCAACGTCGCGCGCGCCTCGAATTCATCGTGAAATCGTTCCCCCATCGTCCCGTAGCCTTTCGACACGCGCGCGGCGACGCGACGCGCGCGCAGACGCGACGACGACGATGGAAAAGGCGCGTGCGGTCGCATCGCGGTCGAACGCGTCGCGCGACGCACCCCTCTCGCGACATGATGGCGCGCGTCTGTGAATGTGGGACCGCAGTCGTCGGCGCCGCTTCGTCTTCGTGCGCGCGCGAGCGGTCGAGGGAGACGCGCGTGTGACGACGTGAACATGCAAGGGCAACCGGTGCGCGTTCGATGGCGAGCGACGCGCGAGACGCGCGAGCGACGCGCGAGCGGCGACGTTGGCGTCGAGTTGACTTTTGAGCCCGACGCACGTCGGCGGTGACGCGCGCGGTGACGCGACGCGCGACGACGCGCGACTGACGACGATGACGACGATGACGGCGCGATGCGTCGATCGTTTCGGCGCGCGTAGTTGGACATTCCGGAGGATGGCGTCGTGAACGCGGAGGAACAGGAGCTTGCGAGGGAAAGACAGCGCGAAAACGAAGAGCGACGAGGCGCGGCGCTAGCGAGCGTTTTGGAGCCCGCGGCGCGAGAGAGACGTGCGTATTCATCGCGCGACCGATGCGAGCCTCTTCGACGACGTTCATCGCGCGCGCGCGAAATGATCGACCGAGGACTGACTGAGCGCTTCGCGACCGACGCTTTTCCGGCTTCGACGCAGTGAGCAGAATAGCCATCGTGAAGCCCGAAAAGGCTCGCGCGCTCGAGGAGAGTATCCTTCGCGCCGCGCAGGCCGGTCGCGTGCACAAGGTGAGCGAACAGGCGTTGATCGGCATGTTGGAAAACGCCGCCTCGAGCGGTTCGGGCGGCGGCGGCGGCGCGCGCGTCGGGAAGATTAATTTCGATCGTCGCCGCAACGCCTTCGATGAGGACGATGAGATGTGATGATTTTTCGTGATGATTTCTATTGAACACGTACGTATTGAATTGAATCTCACACGTTCGCCTCTCTCTCTGTCGCGTTCGTTCGCCAGTCCGACGACGCGACTGGCCCAGTCGCGTCGTCGACGCAGTCAATAATCGAAACCGACGGGACATCGTCAAACCGTCTCGCGCGACGCGCGCGGTCCGATGGCCCCATCCACGGTCGACGACGCGTCTGACGCGCTCGCTCGCGCGACGTCCGCACTCGAATCCTCGCGTCTCGACGCCGACGACGATGCGACGACGTCCTCCACGGATGCGCTCAAACGCGAAAACGCCGAGCTCAAACGTGAATTACACGCGCTCCGCTCCTCCGAGCGCGCCGTGCGCTTCGCCGACGATCCGCCGGGTCCTCGCCGCACGCTCTCGTCGTCCAGTCTGACGTCACCGATCGAACGACCGCGGTTGGCGGGGTTTCGAACGAAATCACACAAATTCGTCGTTCGCGCGTGCGACGATGCGCGAGAGGGCGAGGGCTCTCGTCGCGAGAGGGACGACGACAGCGACGATGAGAGCGATGCAAAAGACTCGGGCGACGCCGACGCCGCGATCGACGACGCCGAACGGGCGAGACGGGCGTGTGAGGAGCCGCGTCGCGTCGCGCCGGACGACGACGACGAGAGTGTCGTCGCCGGCGAAGGTGCGAGCCAGAGCGCACCGGAGGAAGGACTCAAAGCGGCGTTTGAACTCGTCTTGGCGAACGACGAGGGCGTGCGCGTGTTAGAACCGAGGGATAGGAGGATTCGAACGTCTCAAAAGTCGTCACCGCACAGTAATTTTTCGTGGCTTCAATCGCCGAAGAACGCGTTGGTTGTGAAGAAGATTCATGACTCGGCCTCGACGGCGCGTTTGATGGAAGCCGTGGACGTGCTCCGCGCCAATGGCGTCACGCCGTGGCTCGAGCGCACGGCGTGGGACGAATTGGAGGCGTTGCAGTCGTCGTGTAAGACGTGGGACGATGCGGACGAGAGCTTTAGGCTGTACAAAATAATAGACTTTGTCGTCGTCTTGGGCGGCGACGGCACAATCTTGTGGGCGTCCAAGTATTTCCCGAAAGCTATGCCTCCGGTGTTGGCGTTCGCGATGGGATCGCTCGGTTTCTTGACGGCGCACAAGATCGAGGACATGCCGAAGACGCTGGCAGACGTGTGTTTGGGGAATTTCACCCTCTCGATGAGAAACCGACTCGTGGCGCAAACCATCGGCGCCGACGGCACGCACTCCGAGTGGCGACCGGTGCTCAACGAGGTGCTCATCGATCGCGGCCCGAAACCGGTCATGGTCGAGCTCGATCTCGCCGTCGACGGCTACCACGTCACAAAGGTGGCAGCCGACGGTGTCATTCTCAGCTCGCCCACCGGATCCACGGCGTACAGTCTCGCCGCCGGCGGTTCAATGGTCCATCCTGGCGTCCCCGCGCTCTGCATCACCCCCATCTGCCCGCACTCCCTCTCCTTCCGCCCCATCGTCCTCCCAGACTCCGTCGTCGTCACCATCCGATGCCCCACGAACGCTCGAAACACCGCTTGGGCCGCCTTTGACGGAAAATTCCAAACAGAGCTCGCCCGCGGCGACGCCGTCGTCGTCCGCGTCGCCAGTTTCCCCATTCCCGTCGTCTGCAGCTACAGCGAAAACAACGATTGGTTCGCCGCGGTGAAACAAGGTTTACTGTGGAACGCTCGCGGCGCCGATCAGAAACCCCTCGAAATCGACGCTCGAGACCCTCCCTCATAGCGTCGCGAACTCTCTCAATACAAAACGCTCTCGTCCCCACACCTCGCCCCGTCATCATGAGCACCAACTCGGCCGGCCTCGCCCAACCGCAGGGCCCCGCCGCGTGGAAGGGATTTGCGAGCGGGTCGCTCGGCGCCATGGCGTCCGGCGCGGTGACGCACCCGATCGATCTCGTCAAGGTTCGCATGCAACTCGCCGGTGAGCTCGCGGATAAAGCCGCCGCCGGGTCGGGGACATCCACCTCGAGCGCGCGCGCGCCGGGCATGGCGGCCACGTTCGCGCGCGTGTTGCGCGCCGAGGGTGCGTTTGGTCTGTATAAGGGGCTCACGGCGTCGCTCATGCGGCAGGCGTCCTTCATAGGGACGAAATTCGGCGCGTACGATGCGCTCAAGCACGCGCTGCGCACCGACGGCGACGGCGATGGGAAACTGCCGTTGTGGAAGATGACGCTGTGTGGCGTCGGTGCGGGTGCGATCGGGGCGGCGGTGGGGAATCCAGCGGATTTAGCGATGGTGCGCATGCAGGCGGACGGACGATTGCCGAAGGAGTTGAGACGGAATTATCGAAACGGCGCGGACGCGTTGTTTCGAGTGGCGAGAGAGGAGGGCGCGTTCGCGCTGTGGAGAGGATGCGGACCTACGGTGAATCGAGCGATGATCGTCACGGCGAGTCAGATGGCGGTGTACGATCAATCAAAGCATTACATACTCGAACACACGTCGTTGAGCGATGGATTGGTGGCGCAGACGGGGGCGGCGTTTAGCGCCGGCGTCGTCGCCGCGTTGACGTCCAATCCCATCGATCTCGCCAAATCGCGTCTGATGAGCATGAAGGCGGACGAGCGCGGCCAGATGCCGTACACGGGGACGCTCGATTGCATCGCGAAGACGATGCGTCGAGAGGGTCCGTTGGCGCTGTACAAGGGACTCGTCCCCACCACCGCGCGACAGGTGCCGCTCAACATGGTGCGCTTCGTGAGCGTCGAGTGGATGAAACGTCTCCTCGAACCGCTCTGAGCGTCCACCACCGCTCGACGACGCACCGCGCCGTCATACTTTATTCATTCTTTGCACCCGCCGACGTCGATAGCCGTCCCGAATAGCGTTCGTTGATCCCCGAGTCGCGTCGTTGTAACCTTCGCCGACGCGACAGTTGAGAAAACTCGTCGAGCCTTCAGTCATTCGCGCGACATCGCGCCGTACGACATGTCCTCCGTCTCCGCGGACGCGATCGCGGACCTCGAGGATGTGGCGCGACGCGTGTACGAGCGCGCCGGACGCGAGACGACGCTCGCGCGCGAGGCGACGGTTGATTATCTTCTCGACGGGTTGCGGCAACTTCCCGCGGCGTTCACCTCGCTCGACGCGTCGCGGGCGTGGATGGTGTACTGGTGCGTGCACGGACTCGCGTTGCTCGACGTGGACGTCGCGGCGAGGGACGAGGCGCTGGCGAGGGACGTCGTGTCGTTTCTGAGAGGATGTCGGTGTCGACGGGGACGACGCGTGTGTTTCGGTTTCGGTGGCGGACCGGGACAGATGCCGCACGTGGCGACGACGTACGCGGCGACGTGCGCGCTGGTCACGATAGGGACGGAGGAGGCGCGAGAGACGCTGGTGAAGGAGGACGTGCGGGCGTTTTTGATGTCGTTGAAGGATGAGACGACGGGTGGTTTTCGCGTGCACGACGGCGGAGAGACGGACACACGAGGGTGCTACGCGGCGTTGGCGACGGCGCATCTGTGCGGAGTGATGGACGATGCACTCACGAACGGCGTGGGGACCTTCGTGGCGAGTTGTCAGAGTTACGAGGGAGGGATCGCGGGTGAACCTCTCGGCGAGGCGCACGGCGGGTACACGTTTTGCGGACTCGCCGCGTGCGCGTTGGCGGGATCGCTCGACGCGTTAGATTTAGGAAACTTGGAGCGTTGGTTGGCCAACAGGCAGGGTGAGGTCGAGGGTGGGTTCAACGGTCGAACGAATAAACTCGTGGACGGGTGTTATTCGTTTTGGCAGGGTGGGTGTTTTCCCGTGTTGCAGCGCTCGTCAGAGACGTTGCTGCGGCAGTTTACGAATAGGAGCGCGCGCGCGCTCAAAGTTGACGTCGACGAGCCGATCGATGTAGAGGAGGAGTCTCGCTCGATCGGGATGTGCGCGGCGACACTGTATCAACCGGCCGAGTACCCGCCGGGGTCACCGGCTCCGGCGCCGTTTGCCAACGGCGCGTTACAGGGATGGATTCTGGATTGTTGCCAATCGGATAACGGCGCCGGTGGATTACGGGATAAACCCGGCGTCGGACGCGACCACTATCACACATGTTACTGTCTCAGTGGTCTCAGTGTAGCGCAGCACTACGGACGGTGTGGTGTCGTCGAAGTCGTCGGTCCATTGGAATCGAACGCGCTCGCCAAGGTGGACCCCGTCGTGAACGTCGTGCAGAGCAAATACGACGCGTGGATGTCGAAACAAATCTAGCTAGAATACAATCAATCAAATCGATACGCTATGCAAGTACTGAATACATCCATCTAACGCTCCCGCCGTCTCGTAGTCGCGGCTCTCGACGCCAACCGCGTCGCTACGGCGAGCGCCACCGTCGCGGCCAGTTTTGGAACCGACATTCGCCCGCTCCCTTCCTCTTCAACCTCGACGCCGCTAGCGATGTCCTCCTGCGCCAACAACCCGTCGAAAACGCTCGTCTCGAGCGCGCGAAGCACGTAATCATCTCTCTGCCGCACCTTGACTTCGCTCTGTTCGAGAATCCACTTTTCAAAGAGGTTTCGAAACAATCGAAGCTTGCTACGAATGCGCACCACCGACACCACGACGCACGACGACGACGACGCGTGTGCCCCTGTTTTCCTCTTCCCTACCACCGACCCTTCGACGTTCTCGTACCTCTCCTCGACGACGAGCTCCATCAAGTTGGCGCCTATTTTCGGCACGACGCGGGTGCGCCTGGTCAGCGTCTCGGGACAAAATTCCGAATACTCCGTGTAAGCCTGCGACTTTCTCGCGAAGCGCGCCATCCACTTCGGAAGCTTGAGCGACGGTTCCGAATACACTCGACGTTTCAACCGCCTCGGGGCGGGATACTCGTCGACGTTGTCCCAGACGCTCATGTGTAGCCCGTCCACGTGGACGGCGCGCTGAAACGCGCTCGAGAGCATGAGATCGTAATACTGACGCGCGGAGACCGGATAGACGGTCCTATACGTCGCCTCGCGCATGCCGCTCGCGGCGGACGTCGCGACGCGCTGCGAAGTGCGGCGTGCGTAACGACCTTTGCGCGTTCGAGACGACGAGGGTCGCGCGCGCGAGGAAAACACGAGACGTCCTAGTGGACGCCGTGAACCGACACGAAGAACATTCAGTTCTAATTGTATACGTTGTATTACTTATACGATGGATGGAGCTACAGCGTGTGTCGAACATCGGCTCGGTCGTCGTCTCGACTCAACTCTTGGCGGCGAGTTGCGCCAACGGAACGTCGTCGTCGTCCGAATCGTCGTCAACCACCACCTTCGACGCCAACGGTTTCGTCGCCGCGGGCGTCTCGATTTCCTCCTTCACCTCCGTCTTCACCTTTTTAATGGTGAGTTTCGGCACAGCCTTACCCTTGCTCTTCAAAAACCGCTTGTACGCGTCTCTCTGCGCCTCGGCGTCCTCGAGCAAACCGTGTTCCATCAACCACACCTCCGCCATGACGCTCTTCGGATTCTGTTTACGAAGCGACAGATAAAATTTACGCAACGGATCCGCCTCGTCCGGCGTGTCTCGCTTCTGTCCGTGCAAATCGTACTCCTTCTTCGGCGCCGCGTTCGCCGCCGGCTTCTTCGCCTTTTTCGCCGCCGGCTTCTTCTTCTTCTTCTTCGCCGCGGGTTTCTTCTTCTTCGTCGCCGTCGTCTTCTTCACCGCCGGTTTCTTCGCCTTCTTCACCGCCGGTTTCTTCGCCCCTCCCGTCGCTTTCGGCGGCATCGCGGTCGTTCGTTCGCGCGCGTCGCCTTGGCGTTGATTCGATTCAAATCGAAATCGCGCACCCGATCGTTCGTTCGATCGATCGATCGATCGATCACGCGCGCGCGCTCGCTCGCGCGCTCGATCGACGCGTCCGTCTTCTCCTCCGTCCAGCCTCGCGCCGACCTCTCGCGCGTCCGCCGTCCCGCGTCCGTCGTCCGTCGTCGTCGTCTCGTCTCGCGGGCCGGGCCGATGCGCGGGTGCGTGGGGGGGGTCTTTTACCGATCACGACCGGTCAATACAGAAACACGGGTCATGACTCACCACGGAGTCCCTCCCACGGCCCCGGCCTCGTCGCCTCGACCGTTGGCGATCGCGAGGACGATCGCGAGGTCGATCTTTATGGGGGGGGGTCTGTATGGGTCGTGACTCGTCAAATACGCCATATCGTCTCGCGCGACGCGCGGCCGTTCGAGGGACGCTCGACGTCGTCCCCAATCGTCGCCTCGCGACGCGACGCTTCGGCGCGCACGCGCGGGGTTCGCGCGCGCGTGAATACGTACCTCTCGATCGGGGCGGTCGTCGCGCGCGCGGTGCGGCGCGGCGCGGTGCGCGCGGTCGTTCGTCGATCGGCGCGGGCTCGGAATTGAACATCGTCGCGCGGTCGTCGTGCGATGACGCCGCCGACGCGCGCGGGAGGACGGTCTCGTCGAGGAGAGGACGAGAGTGAACGCGCGCGATGGATTGTCGCTCGCGACGATGGGTCGCGACGGCGATGGCGACGGCGACGGCGACGGTGCTGGGCGCGACGCGCGGCGGCGGCGGCGGCGGCGGCGGCGGCGTGCGGCGGCGCGAACGCGAGGATCGTGACGGGACCTAATCCTGTGTTTACGGGTAGCACGAACACACCCGAACTTGACTTACCGCCTCAGGATTTGAGGGATACGTTTAATCAGTGCATTTTTAACGATGCCACCGGCGTGAACTGCGGAAGCGCGCCGTCCGGGACGGACGTCAGCAACCCGAGCGACTTGACCATCGCGCCGATGAACACGTGGGACGTGAGCGGTGTGCAATCGCTCAAATATCTCTTCGCGGATAGCTCAGCCTTGAGCAAAACTTTTACCATCACGACGAATCTGTTCAACGCCGATATTTCGAGCTGGAACACGAGTTCCGTCACCAACATGTGGGGGGCGTTCTGGGGTGCGGCCAAGTTCAATAAAAACATCGCTAATTGGAACACGCAAGCGGTGACGGACATGGATGACGTCTTCAGAGGCGCGACGGACTTCAACCAGGACATCAGTGGTTGGAATACGGCGGTGGTTCAATACTTGTCGAGAGCGTTTAAGGACGCGGTTTCTTTCGACGCCGATATCACGGGTTGGCCACGCTCATCCGCAACAGACTCGAACGCGTTTGAAGGCGCTACCGCATGGAAAAACAAATATCGTCGACGTGCGGGCGAAGTCGGCAGTGCTGACGATGGACCGCCGAACGCGTGGGAGTGGATACCGCGCGGGTTCCTCAATCTGCAAGAGCTGCGCAAGTACGTAGATTTATGTTTGGAGGCGGATCCGACGGGAGCTTGCGACTGCTCGTCGACGACGGTGAACTGCGGGCCCGCGGGGTCGTCGTCGATAGGAGGCTGGGACATTCACAGTGTGACGTCTTTGTACGCGGTGTTCAAGGATAAATGGCAGTTCAATCAAAACATCAACAATTGGAACACGCAGGCGGTGAGGAACATGAACTCGCTATTTCGTAACGCCTCGGCTTTCAACCAGCCTCTCGACAACTGGAACGTCGCAAAGGTTACGAGTGTATCCTCGATGTTCTGGTTAGCGACGTCTTTCAATCAGGCGCTCAACTCCTGGAATACTGCTTCAGTATCCTACGCATCCTACATGTTCTATGGCGCAAAGTCTTTCGACCAATCGTTGAACAGTTGGAACGTCGAGTCGATCCGATATGCTTACGGTATGTTTTGGGGCGCTAGTGCATTCAACCAACCACTGAATAGCTGGAATACCGCCTCGCTCGAAGGAGGAATGGATTACATGTTTTACGGGGCCAGTGCGTTCAATCAGCCACTCGATACTTGGAATACGAATTCTGTCACCAGCATGTACAATATGTTTGACGGCGCTAGTGCATTCAACCAACCACTGAATACCTGGAACACTACTGCGGTCAAAAGTATGCGTCACATGTTTCAAGGCGCAATCGCGTTCGATCAGCCGCTCAATAATTGGAATACGAATTCTGTCACCAGCATGTCCGGTATGTTTGACAACGCCAGTGCGTTCAACCAACCACTGAATACTTGGAATACTACTGCGGTCACAGATATGTCTTACATGTTTCGAGACGCCAGTGCGTTCAGTCAACCTTTGAATACTTGGAATACTGCTGCGGTCATAGATATGCGTTACATGTTTTACAGGGCCACTACGTTCGATCAGCCGCTCAATAATTGGAATACGAATTCTGTCACCAGCATGTACGGTATGTTTTACAACGCCAGTGCGTTCAACCAACCACTGAATACCTGGAATACGGCCTCAGTCGTAAGTATGCCTTTCATGTTTTACACGGCCAGTGCATTCAATCAGCCACTCGATGCGTGGAACACCGCGTCTGTCACGGACATGTCGTACATGTTTGGTGACGCAGTTGCTTTTAATCGACCGTTGAATAATTGGAACACGAATTCTGTCACTAGCATGAACGGTATGTTTTACAGAACTCCATTCAATCAAGATATCTCTTCTTGGAATGTTAGTGGCGTCACAAACATGAATTATATGTTTTTTCTGAGTTCGGATTTCCTTCAAGATGGCATTCGCTCTTGGAATGTCCCTTCGACCGCTAGTGTCACTGGTATGTTTAACGGCGCCACTGCCTGGTTCACCAAGTATCGTCTGCTCGATGGCACCGCGTCTCCATCAGACGGGCCTCCTTCCAACTGGTATCCTCCGCGTCCATTTTTGAATCGTGATAATTTGAAGGCCGCCGTGGATAGTTGTCTCGCCGCCTCACCCTCCGGCGACTGCGATTGCAACAACACAAACGTTGATTGTGGTCGAGCGTTTTACGTCGCGTTCTCCGACTGGGACACATCGCTCGTGACCGACATGTCGAGCTTGTTCCAGGACAAGTCTGCGTTCAACCGCGACATCTCTCGCTGGAACACCGCTGCCGTCACTGACATGACCGCCATGTTCGAAGGCGCGCGATCGTTTGCTCAAGACATCAATGGCTGGAACGTGTTGGCTGTGACAAGCATGGACACGATGTTCAAGCGAAGTACGTTCAATCAAGATATCAGCGGTTGGAATGTTTCCCGCGTGGAGCGCATGGCCGGCATGTTTGCTGACAGTGCTTTTGCGCAGAACATCAACGGATGGAATACCGCGAGTTTGTGGAATATCGATAAAATGTTTGAGAATCACGCCGGCTTCAACGGACCTTTGAACAGCTGGAACACGGCTTCGTTGAAAACCATGTCGAACACTTTTGCAAGCGCGTCGGCGTTCAACCAGGACATCAGCGCGTGGAACACGGTCGCGGTGACGGATATGAGCGGTATGTTTAACGCTGCGTCGGCGTTCAACCAGGACATCAGCGCGTGGAAAACGGTCGCGGCGACGGATATGAGCGGTATGTTCAACGCTGCGTCGGCGTTCAACCAGGACATCAGCGCGTGGAACACGCAAAACGTGGTAAATTTCGACGAGATGTTCCGCGGAGCCAGCATATTCAACCAAGACATTTCAGCCTGGAGCGTAGGTAGCGCTACGAGCATGCGCGCCATGTTCAACGGCGCTGTCGTTTTCTTACAGGACAATGTTCGTTCTTGGAATGTCCCTTCGACCGCTAGTGTCACTGGTATGTTTGACGGCGCCACTGCCTGGTTGACCAAGTATCGTCTGCTCGATGGCACCGCGTCTCCACCAGACGGGCCTCCTTCCAACTGGTATCCTCCGCGTCCATTTTTGAATCGTGATAATTTGAAGGCCGCCGTGGATAGTTGTCTCGCCGCCTCACCCTCCGGCGACTGCGATTGCAACAACACAAACGTTGATTGTGGTCGAGCGTTTTACGTCGCGTTCTCCGACTGGGACACATCGCTCGTGACCGACATGTCGAGCTTGTTCCAGGACAAGTCTGCGTTCAACCGCGACATCTCTCGCTGGAACACCGCTGCCGTCACTGACATGACCGCCATGTTCGAAGGCGCGCGATCGTTTGCTCAAGACATCAATGGCTGGAACGTGTTGGCTGTGACAAGTATGGCGAACATGTTTAGACGCGCGTCCGCGTTTAACCACCAACTGAATGGATGGAACACTGCCACCGTGAGAAACATGAGCGGTATGTTTGAGAACGCAGCTTCGCTCGTATTCCCTGGAACTTGGAACACCATCTCGGTTGAAGACATGTCCTCTATGTTTAAGGATGCTTTGAATGCCTTCACGGGTGAAACCACGGACGATACTACCGGGGTGCGCGTTCACATCGGCAACTGGGACACATCATCCGTCAAGGATATGAATTCGATGTTCAACGGCGCGACGGCGTTCAATTTAGCTGAAATTGCCTCCTGGAACACGGTTTCCGTAACCGATATGGGCGCGATGTTCCGAAACGCTGCCCTCTTCAATCAAGACATCTCTGGTTGGAACGTTGCGAGCGTGCAGAACATGGCGGATATGTTTTATGATGCGGTAGCCTACAGCTCCCCCCTGTTCGGTGGATGGGATACTCGCTCGGTGACGTCGATGGCGAGAATGTTTGTACTGACCGCCTATTCCGACGCCACTCCGAGCGCGGCGCAAGCGTGGAATACGGCCTCTGTGAAAGATTTCACATCCATGTTTGAAGGCTCGGAAGGTTTCGACGCTGATCTTTCCCAGTGGAACACCGGTTCCGCCACGACGATGGAAGCAATGTTTAAAGGTGCGAGCAGTTTCACGTCTGATCTCACGTGGGATACCTCCTCTGTGACGTCGACGGCGTACATGTTTTACGGTGCGAGCAGTTTCCGCGGTTCGTTGATTTCGTGGAATGTGTACAACGTGAGAAACATGTCGGGAATGTTTGGTGGTACCGTAGGATTCAGCAGCGATTTATCCTCTTGGAACACCATGCAACTGGTCGATATGGGCAATATGTTCGAAGGGGCGGTGTCGTTTTCGAGCAGTTTGGATTCATTAAACACCGACGGCGTCAAGGATATGTCTAGACTCTTTTACAAGGCGTCCGCCTTCGACGGCGACATCGGTCGATGGAACACAGCCGGCGTGACGGACATGTCGTCGATGTTTGAGCTCGCGTCAGCGTTCAACAAAGACTTGAACGGCTGGAATACGGGCGCCGTTACCGATATGTCACGAATGTTCGCAAATGCGTCGGCGTTTAATAAAGCCATCGGGAGCTGGGACGTGTCCGCCGTCACGGACATGCAATTAATGTTTACCGAAGCGAGCGCCTTCAATCAAGATCTCAGCACATGGAACACGGCGTCGGTGACGAACATGCAGAGCATGTTTGGACGTGCCGGAGCTTTTGATAATGGGGGCGTGGCGAGTCTTCCTTGGAACACGGCGTCAGTCACCGACATGTCGTACATGTTTCATGGAACTTCGTCCTTCAGATCTGTGACTGTCTTGGAGTGGCAGACGTCGCGCGTACAGTCCATGGACTCGATGTTCAGAGAAGCGTCGCTTTTCAACGCCGATATCAGCACTTGGAATACCCAAGCTGTCACGAGCATGGCGTACATGCTTCAGGCGGCGAGCGAGTTTAACAGCGCCGGTCAGTCGCCCATGCCGTGGACCACGAACAACGTCGCCGACATGCGGTTCATGTTCGAAGGCGCGACGAACTTCGACAGCGACATCTCGTCTTGGAGCACCGATGCCGTCACGGCCATGGACTCGATGTTCTCCAACGCCAACAGTTTCAAAAGAGACATCACCGCGTGGAGTGCGTCTCCCACAAACGCAACGAATATGTTTCAGAACGCCGCCACTTGGAAGCGCATGTTTTACAATCCCAACGACCCAGGGTCCATCGATGGACCAGCGAAGCTGTTCGTACAGCAGTGTTCGAACGACGAGGGACAGTACGCGTCAATCGACGACTTTTGTGAAGTTCTCGGCGAGTGTCCATTTCCGTCGCGGTGTCCAAAGGGAAATATGGGCTGCACCATCGGCGCCACAGGTGACCTCTGCCGCGCGTGTGAGGAAGGTTATTACAAGAGTGGGTCGCTCTGTCTCGAATGTCCCGATAACTCCGTCGCTGCGGCGGGTATCGCTGCAGTTTTCGTCGTCATTGCCGGTCTCGCCGGTTTCAAAGCAGCAGAGGCGTTGGGCGCCGTCTCGACGAACATGATTAAAAAGGTTGTCGAGACGCTACAATTTTTCAACATCTCATTCAGCGTCGAGATCGGTTGGCCTCTGCCTGTGCTTAATTTCGCCGATTGGTTGAAGGCGTTCAACTTTAGCATCGAGTTTCTGGCGCCAGAGTGCGCGGGGGCTAACATCAGATGGCCCACGCTGTTTTGGTCGAGCACGTTGATCATCCCGCTCACAGTCGCGTTCTTGTTTTTTCTTCGCGACAAGTACGCGGCGCATCGATACAATAAAACCGTCGAATCCATTCGTGGAGAGAAGGTGGGTGATACGACGAACTTTTGGATCGCAAGGCACCACTTTTTGTTCGGAGATTACAAGACGCACTTGTCGGAGACTGGCGATAAAGTCGTCAAGGAGCTGCAACGTCAATACAAGAGTCGCGCGACGCTTCGAACGTTCGGCGTGCTCTGCATGACCATTCTGTACTTACCCGTGTGCCGCGTGTGTTTACAAGCGTTTGATTGTTTAGAATACGGTTCTCAGGGTAAGTTTGCGCTCGTGCACGACGTGGACGTCGATTGCGAAGCGCCGTCGCACAAAATCGCCATGGGCGCGGCGTGCGTCGTGCTCGCCTTCGTCGGCGTCGGTCTTCCAATGTTCGTGATTCAAAAGGTTCGACGCATTCGTCTCGATGGAAAATTGGACGATGCACGAACGCTCGACAGTTGGGGCTCATTGTACGACATTTACAGACGCGTCGAGCTCACCGAGGTGGATCGACTCGAGATTGCGGAAATTTCGAGGAACTTGTCAAAGACAAATTCGCGGCAGTCGAGTCTGAAGCGCGCGAAAACCCTGGATCAAGTGAGCGCACAGAAGTCTCTCGCGAAGAGCAGCAGCCTTCGTGTGCCGAGTCTTGAGCGCAAACCAACGTTTAAAATTGATGAGGAGACGGAAGCTGTCGCGCGTGACGTCGAGGAGCGGCTCGACGAAGCGACGGCGACTGCTGTCGCCGAAAAGAAGAAGAAGTTTCTGTTCGCGCTCAAGTCGAACGTGTTCAAAACTGCCTCAATGAAGGCGCGCGCTCGAGGTGAATCCATGCGATGGGTCGACAGACTCGCTCTTTACTATCTCGCCCTCGAAATGGTGGTAAAACTCGCCGTCATTCTCGCCGGTTCGGCGCACATCGCCGGAGGCATCAGCGTGTACGGACTCGTCACCGTGCACTGGTTCTCAGCCTTGTTCATATTCATCTGTCAACCTTGGCGCATCATTACCCTCGGTTTCGGGCAGAGAAAAGTCAACAATGCGTTGAACAAAACCGAATCCGCCGCAGGATTTTTGCAAGGCGCCATTCCGTTGATCGGTTTGCTCTTCGCTACGGATAGTTCGTTTAACGACGTCTCCACCGGATTCTTGTTGACGCTCATCACGTGCCTCCTGTGCGTGAGAGTCTTCTTCATCCTTTCCGAAAGATTCGCGGTGAAAAACGAAAAGTGGAACTTTGAGAAGGAACCCGAGGAGACGGCGATGAAGGTGAATCGAAGATTCATCGAACTCGGCGTCGCTGGTAAAATTGTGGGCATTTACGCATTGAAGGCGCAAGTGGCGGTGCAGCGGCGCAAGGTTCGCGCGCGCTTGGAGGCGACACGCGAAGCCATGCTCGGGAAAATCGAGGCGGTGCGAACTGCAGAACCCGTCGACGAGTTTCAGCTCGTTGCGTTGCTCGGCATCGCCAACGAGATGGCCGTCATTGTCAACGCGTGCACGGTGCAACCGTATCCCGAGGGACTCGATCCGCAGCGACAGATCGATTCCGCGATGGATCTTTGTGACAAGTTGCTCGCGGATGCGGATGTGGAACTTGCCAAACGGCAGGAAGAACCGACCGTGAACGCGCTTTACCTTCTTTTGCGCGTCCACGCGTACGATCGCGCCATCAAACAGCTCGACGATGACATGCTCGTGTACGCCCAAGCTGAGTGCGTGAACGAGCTCGTGACGCTCGGACAGCAGGTATCGCTGCTCAAGGATGAGCAAGGTACCCTGCGCGAACCTTTCGGCACGGAAGAATTGAACAGGGTCACGCTCCAGCTCCACGCAGACGTCTTCGCGGACACTTTGGCGCCTCGCGCCGAGAGTGACGATCTCCAGGGCGTGCTCGCCGTTCTCGACACCGTGCACGGCATCGCTGTCAAGCACGAAACGTGGAGAGATGCGTGCGTGGAATTATTAGAGCATCCGGAAGATCACGAATTGATCGGTGGCGAAATCGAAATCTCGAGACCCGTCGTCGACGGCGCCGTGAGTGACTTGAAGAACCACGACGCGCACATCAGTAAACTCATCGAGTACTGCGCGTTGGATTGGCAACAACACTTCAAACACTTTGGCAAGGCGCACTACGGCAGAACGTTACAAGAGATGACTGATGTCGCCGTGAAAGCCATCAACTCGGGTGAAACGAGCGCGTTGGAGACAGAATTGAGTGCGCGCGTCGACAAATTCGTCGCGTGGTGCGTCGACGCGTCTGAGAGCATCGCGCACTGCGGTTTCTGCGAGCGAAACCTCGGCATCGGCCGCGTCGCGCACAACAGTCTCCGATCGTTCGTCGAGAAAAAGTCCAAAAAGCTTCAACCGCTCGCGCTCAAGCGCGCGCGAAAACTCACCAAGAAGCCCGGCTTTTTCAGCAACCTCTTCGGCGGCGGCGGACAATCGGCGTCTGAAGAAGAATTATCCGACGACGACTACGACGACGACGACGAACGCACCGCCACCGAAATCGACGAATTCGCCGATGAACGCTCACAAAGCGACGAGGCGCGCGCGCCGGAACCAGAACCCATCGCCGAGATTATCGAGCCAGAACCGGCACCCGTCGTCGAGCCCGAACCGGAACTCGAACTCGTCGAGCCCGAGCTCGAACCGGAACCGAACCGAGACGCGTCGCCGGACGCGCCGGTCGCCGACACCGACGCTTCGAGCGACTCGTAATTAATCAACGCGCGATATTTATATTTATATATGTAAACATCACCGTGGCGAGCTGAAAATCATCCGTCGAGCTCGAACGCGACCGCGAACTCGCCGGGGGAACCAAATCATCCAACCGTCACCTCGCGTCACATTCGACCTCGCTCGCGTCCACTCACGCGCGCGCTCGACCGTCTCGCGCGACATGACGCGAGACTTTATCGTCCCCGACGCGTTCGCCGATCTCTGCGTCGACGACGACGACGACGACGCGCGGCGTGACGGCGTCGAACGCGTCGTCGCGCGCGCGGATGATGTGATGGACATCGCCGCGTTGGATGTTGACGCGCGCGGTGAAGCGGTGGAGGATTGCGTTCGGGCGCTGTGTGATGGAGAACCGGAGATGTTGGTGGACGATCGGGACGCGTTCGCGCGGGCTTATGCGCTCTGTAGGTGCGTGGGAACGACTCGAATGGGACGGGAGAGTTGAACGGTCGAGATTGATTCGATTCGGGGCGACTGACGGAAAAACCGTTTCGACGCGATAGGGATTTCACCGAACTCGCGCCCGTGGAACGCATGCGCGTCATCGACGCGCTGTGCTCGAATCTGAGCGTGCTGAGCGCGAGCGTGACGGCGTGCGTCGTGAGCGGGACGAGTGGCGACGACGCGCAGGCGGAGGCCATGTTTGGATACCGACGCGCGCTCAAGGCGTACGCCGTCTTCATCTTTCACGTGTGTGAGACGTGTGAGAAAGAGTCCAAGGATGATATCGCGATGGCGTGCGCGCAAAAGCCCGTGGCGGGGGGCAAGGGGAAGAAGAAACAGACGAATAAGAACAAGTTGGCCGAGTGGCGATGGGACGAACAGCGAGAGCGCATCGTGCACGTCATGGCGGGCGCGCTGGACATTGATCTGTGGCAAGTGTTCCGACCGAAGCAGCCCGAGGAAGATTTCTTGCGCTTGTTCGTACGTTTGGCGTCGATGTGTCTCGAAAATCCGACGGCGTTGAAGAGCAAGGTTACCAAGCGCGCGGTGTTTGAGATGATGGGTTCGTGCGCGTTGAAGTGGGGACAGCTTGAACAAGTTACCACGGCGTTGATTCACCTGTTGAATAAGCACGATCACTTGCCCGGACCGATCGCAGAGCTCGCTAGTTCGGCGGCCGATCGATTCGAGAACGCACACTTGGCCGCGGCGCTCATTCGCGAAGTCGGACGCGTCGATCCGTACGATTACAAGTTGCAACAGACGAGCGACGCCATCGGCGTTCGTTGCGTCGGTACCTTTCTCAGCGAGATCGCCGCGCGCATGCCGAAGACGACGATGACGAACATCTCCATGTTGATGCCGCATCTCGACGGCGAGGCGTACTCTCTACGCTCCGCCATCGTCTCCGTGCTCGGACAGTTGTTGATTTCTCAAAAGGACGTCGTCGCGGTGAACGATCACCACGACAACTCGACGGCACCCTTACTACGCACCAAACAAGGATTCCTGGACCTCCTCGTCGAACGCGTGCACGACACGAGCGCGTTCACGCGCGCTCGCGTTCTGAACACGTGGGCCATCATGGCGGAGGCCAAGGCGATTCCGCTGTCGCACTGGCTCGTCGTGACGGATCTCGCCATCGGTCGACTTCACGACAAGGGCGCGCTCGTGCGCAAGGCTGCGATGGGTCTCTTGGCGGCGCTTCTCGGGTTCAATCCGTTCGCGCCGCAGCTTCAGAGCGCGACGTTCGCGGAATCTCTCAAAGATTACGAGGCGAAACTCGCAGCGATGACTCCGCCCGAGGAAGAAAACGCCGAAGAGAACGCCGACGGTGAGAACAAGGAAAACGACGACGCAGACAAGGATGGTGATGGTGAATCCAAGGATAAGGGTAAGCAACCGGCTGCGGGAGACGCGGACGCGACGATCGATCTCAACGGCGGTCTCGCGGGCGTTCGAACCATGGTCGCGGCGTTGAAGACGGCGCTCGGTTTCACCGTGCAACTGTCTGGCACCGTCGCCAACTTGTGCAACCTTCTCACGTCGTCGACCGCCTCGGACGTCACCGAAGCGATCGGTTTACTCGTTCGCATGCGTCAATTCAACGTCGATGGGTCCACCGACGGCGTGCGTCGGTTGCTCGGTCTCATCTTTTCGCGCGAACAAACCATCAAGGACGCGGTGGTCGAGGCGGTCGACGTTCTCTATCTGTCCAACGCCGAGAGTCCGATGATCGCAGCCGCGGGACTCAGCGAACTCGCCGCCACGGCGGCGCTCGGCGAGCTTGCATCGCTGGAGGACGTTTTGAAGGCTCTCGTCTTATCCGGACGCTTGCCCGCCAACGGCGCCGTGATGAAGACGCTCTGGTCCAACGTCGCGAGCGACGAGTGCTCAAACAACCGCAAGGCTGCCGCCCTCAATGTCTTGACCATGTGCGCGCGAACAAGTCCCGAGATCGTTCGTAGTCATCTAGGCACGGTGTGCGGCGCGATTGAAGCCGCGCTTGCGGGTGAGAAGAAGTCTCCGACGCTCTGCCGCGCCGCGTGCTGCGCGCTCACTGTCGTGTGCGGCAAGGATGACGAACCGCTCGAACTCAACCATCCGGTGTTCAGCGAGCTCGCCAAGGTTCTTCACCCGGCTGCGCCGTTGACTGGTCGAGCGTGGTTCCCATCCGCAGAGCAAGCCATCTCCGCCCTGTATTCACTGCACCCCGATCCCGAGCACGCCGCATCGCAAGTCATCAAAGCGTTCGCCGAGGCCACCTTTGCCGGAAATTCCCTGGACAAGATCCCAACCGCCGTGCTGGCCAGGTTCTTATTCGTGCTCGGCGAAGTCTCTCTGAAGCATCTCGTGCACATTGAACAACTCTCGCGCGCGGTTCGACAGGCGCGCATCCAACGCGATAGAAACGCCGCCGAAGCCAAGGAGAAGGGCGAGGGCGGCGACAACGATCTCGCTGCCGCCATGGGCGAAGGTGCCGTCGCCGAAGATCTCTTGCTGGACGCCACGCGAGAAAAGGCTGAAGCTGAGCTTCTCGCCACGAAAAAGGGCGCCGCTCGCGGTCTCATCGCACTGTACGCGCCCTTCGTCGTGCAGTTGTGCTCGCACCCCGCCGTCACGCAGGGTCCTGAGTTGTTGCGCGGCGCCGCGCTCGCCGCGCTCACGCGCTTCATGGTACTCGACGCGCAGTTTTGCGAAGATCACCTGAAATTGATCTTCTCGCGATTAAAGGTAGAGTCCGACAAGGGCACGCGCGCGGCGCTGCTCGTCGCTCTCGGCGACTTGGCGTTTCGATTTCCGAACGCCGTCGAGCCGTGGACTGAGCACCTCTACGGCGTCAAGGAGTGGGGTAACTCGTTACACGATCCCGACGCGAGCGTTCGTCAGCACGCCATCACCGTGTTGTCCCACTTGGTGTTGAACGACATGATGAAGGTCAAGGGTCACATCAGCGAGATGGCGCGGTGCCTCGAGGACGCCGACCCGAGAGTCGCCGCGGTGGCCAAGCTCTTTTTCCACGAGCTCTCGCAAAAACACGGCAACCCGATCTATAACCTGTTGACCGATTTGCTCTCGAGATTATCCGCCGACGAGGACATTTCGCCAGAGGCGTTTAAGCGAATCATGACGCGACTCGTCGGGTTCATCGATAAGGAGCGTCAGGCGGAATCCATCTGCGATAAAATGTGCGCGCGATTCGCCGAGGCGGCGCTCGCAGATTCGCCGAAACCTGCGCGAGACATCGCGTTCTGCGTCTCGCAGCTAAATCTCAGCGAACGAGCGTTTAAAAAGTTTACCGAGGCGTGGAAGCAATATGACGCCGCGCTGTACGATCACGAGGTGCACGCGAGCTTCGTCGCCATGTGTCAAAAGCAAAAGCGCGCCGCCAAGCCCGAGGCGAAACAATTCGTGGACGCGTTCGAGACCAAGCTCAACGAGGCGCACGTGGAGCGCGCGGCGGCGTACAACGTGTCCGCTCGAGCGGAGGGTAAAGAGACGGTCCTCGTCACCGAAATTCCAAAGGAGGAAGAGGACATCGCGGAGAACGACAACGGCGCGGCGATCGAGGCGACGGAAGCGAACGACGGCGATGACGATCACTCCATCGTCCGAACGGAGAGTAAGACGTCCGGGACGATCGAGCACGATGAAAACGCACCGCCCGACGCGCCAAAGGTGTCGACGCCGCCGGCGAGTCCGCCGAGGCGTTCCCGTCGAGCGATGGCCTAGGCTAGCCTAGGCTAATGATTAGACTTTCAACAATAAACTCACGTGTAAATTTCATTTTTTCTGCGTACGCACGCCCGTTCGCACGCACGGTGGACGAAGAACAACTTTTGCTAAGACGTTGGTAACTTAATTGATGCGTGAAATGTCCCGCCCGAACACTTTGGTTCTCACCATGTCGGCGGCGACGAGCAACACGTTTCGCGGGGAGACTTGGGAGATGGTTTCGAACGACTTCCAGATGAGACCGGCGGCAACACCCTTGACGATGGCGAAACCGGGAATATCCGCCACGGCGGCGTCCTTCCCGATGTACGCGAGCGAACCCTTGTGCACGTAATCGAATCTCGCCGGGGCGTTCTGAATCTTTTCGTCGTCGCCGCCGCATTCGTTAAAGAACGAGGCCAAGTACTGTCCCTCTTGCTTGGCCACCTGTGCGGTCGCGGGCAAGGCGCGAAGACCCTTATCGACGTCTTCGAGCATGGCGCGGAATTCCGGGTACGACATGCGCTCGCTTCCACCGGTGAAATTCTTGTACACGTCGTCGACGCGGTTGTAAATTTCCTCCAAGTGCGGAAACTCTTCGAGACCATTCTTGAGAGCCTTCTTGACGCCATCAATGCTGAGATCGATCTCGCAATCGCCCTCCGGAGTGCATCGCGCGGCTTCGCGATAAAGTTCTTCCGCCTTGGCGAGCGAGCGCGGGCGCTCAATCGTTGCGCAATCGCCTAACGCGAAGATGGTGCCGTTGCTCCCCTTGACGCGCAAATTCTTATCCGTGAGCAACGAGCGCTTATTCTCTTGCGCACCCGCGGGCAACGATTCGATGAGCTTTTCGCAGAATGGGTTGAGTTTAATCCCCGTGCACCACACCGCGAGCCCGAACGGAACCTCTCGGACGTTGCTGCCGTCTCTGTCCGAGATGACGACGGCGTTCTCCTTCACCTCCTTGACGGCGGCCCCCAGCAGACACTTAATATTCGCCCGTTGGAAAAAATCTGTCGCATACTCGGCGATGCGTCTATCGTACGTCGAGAGGATCTTTTCTTGTAAATCGATGATTTCTATGCTCACATCGTCGAGCAATCGTCGCGGGAACGTTTTCGCCACGTCTTGGTACACGTAATCGTACAATTCCGCGGCGAGCTCAACCCCCGTCGGACCCGCGCCAATGACCACAAACTTTAGCAGTTGCTTGATTCGTTCTCTCGGCACCCCCGGCAAAGTCGCGCATTCGAATCGCTCGTTCACCTCCCGTCGGAATCGCGCCGCGTCGCCGATCTCCTTGAAGAACATGCAGTGTTCTTGCACGCCGGGCACCCCAAACGTGTTGGGCACGGCCCCCACCGCCGTCACCAAGTAGTCGTACTCCAAGTCAAACTCCTTCCACGCTTGGCTCACCGCCAGATCCTCCTCGCTCTGGAACGTGTGATCACTTCCGCGGCATCGCACCTTCTTCGCCTCCGGGTCCACGCTCAGCGCGTTCGCCTCAAAGTACCTGTACCCTTTGCTCGCAATGGGGCGTCTAATCGGCTCGACGATGGAACGGTCCTCCACCGCCCCCGTCGCCGCGCCCGGCAACAGCGGCGTGTACAAGAAATAATTTCTCGGAGACACCAGCGTGACATCGTACGGTCCCTTGGACTCGAGCGACTTGACGAACGAGATGGCGCCCCATCCGCTCCCGAGCACCACCACGCGACGCTTGCCCGGCGTCGCCGCCGTCACGCGTACTTCCTCTTCCTCCACCACCGCGCTCGCCGTCATCACCGCGCGTCGCGCGCGTCGGTCCGCCGCCACATCGCGCGCCGTTCGACTTCGAACCGCCACCAATCGCACCGCGTTGGCGACGCGCGACAACGTCATCGCGTCCCGAGCGCGAGGCGGTGTCCCTCGGCCCGCTCGAACCTTCTCGCGCGCGGTATCGACGCGCACGCGCGGTCGACGATTAAAATGCGCGGAAGTGCGCGCGCGTGCGTCTGCGATCGACGTGCGCGGTCGACGGGGGTCGGCGCGTGCGTCGACGAGTGCTGAGCGCGCTCGGACGCAGCGGGCGTCGGCACGAAGACCCGCGTGTGGCGGCGCATCGCGGGGATGTCGGTTGTGAATTCGGACATTCGACGCGCATTGAGCTCACTCTAAATTCTATTACTCTACAAACGTACGACTCGCCTCGGAAACGTTGCGTTTTGGATAACGGTTTGAAGGCACGCGCACGCCTATGTACACCCGTAGGGTCTAGAGATAAACATTTATGCTGCGCCGAATTTAGGCGGCGGCGGCGTCTCGGCCGACGACGCGCGAGACGGTCGCGCGCGTCCCACCGCGCGTCTCGCCGAGCGAGATGGCGGAACCCGATCGCGCCGCCATGGCGCTCAAGTCCGGGTACGACGGCAGCGTCCAGGGCGTCGACGGTCGACGGTATCGCGTCGACGAGGATGCGAGCGCCTATTACGACGAAATCGCCGCCGCGCTCGAGGCGTGCGATGCGCGCGCGCGCGCCGCGGAATCCGAGGATGTCGCGGCGGAAGCGCGCGAAGAGTCTCGTGCGATCGGCTCGAACGCGCTCGAGGGTGCGGATGGGTCGGAGTGCGCGCTGGCGATGGATGCCAAGTGCTCGAGGACGCTGGAGGATTGTTTGCGGCGCGCGAGCGCCGACGCGGTGGTGTCCTTCCTCGCCAAGTGCGGAGAGGTGACGGAGGCGAAGGGCGGTGGCTATTACGTGCTGTCGAAATCATTATTTGGGTCGAGAGTGTTGGAGACGGCGATGGGGGTGATGATGGAGAGACATTTGAAGACGACGGCGGATGGCGACGCCGAGGCAGAGACCGAGGCGGCGGCGGCGGCGTTGCGACGAGACGTGTTGGAGAACATGGGAAAGGAGTTATCGGAAAACGCGGTGGACGTCGCGTTCGATAAGCGCGCGAGTCCGGTGGCTAGGAAGTTTTTGTCCTTGCTCGCGGGTCGAGCGGATTTGAACCCGCCGCAACAACCGAAACAAAAGGCGTCCGGAGGCGGAGGCGCGGCGAGCGGAAAGAATTTGGCGGATAAGCTTCGAGGTGGGACGTCCATGGCGGGTAAGTTTGCGGGGACGCTCAGTACGTCGTATAGGTTCGGTGAGGAGTTGAGAAAGTTTTCAGACTCGGTGTTGGCCGCCATCGAATCCGAGTTGTGGAACTTGATGGAGGACACGTGCGGAAGCGCCATGTTGCAAGCCATTCTCAAGGCGCACGAGGGTGACGCGGAATCGTTGACGTGGATCATACCGGGCCTGCTGGGGTGCGCGCCCGCGGAAGGGACGAACGAGGGTGAACTTCTCGCCGACGCGCAAGAGTGGGACATCAAAACGATGATGCAGTCTCGCGCAGGCTCGCACTTGATGGAGGCCATTCTCGCCGTGGCACCTCGAGGACTGTTCAACGAAATCTACCGCCGTTTTTTCCGCGATAAAATGATCTCAACCGCCAAGCATCCAGTGTCTAACTTTGTGCTCCAGGCGTTTTTAGCGGCGACGAAGGACCAGGACCACGTCTCGAGCACGCTCAACGAGTTGTCGCAAGTGTTCGGAACGCTTCTTCATGAAAAACGCGCAGGCGTCGTCGCGGCGACTCTCGCAGCGTGCGTGCGATTGAAGATTTCTGAAAAGGATGCTGCCAAGGCGCTCGCACGAGGTTTGACGCTGAAGATGGAGGCGCGTAAAGAGGGACGGTCGCAACTCGCTCCGGCGTTGTTTTGGCTCGACACTCCAAACTACGGTCGATGCTCCGTTCTCGGAAGCGCGATGTTTCAGACACTCTTCAAGTTTAACGCCGACTGCATACCGATGTTTTCCGAGAGTCTCGTGTCGATGACTGACACGGAGGTGTTCAAGGTGTGTCAAGACAGTGCCGGCTCTCGCGCCGTCGAGGCGTTTTTGGCGTCGCCGACGCAAAAACAAAACTTGAAGAAAGAGTTCATCGGGAAACTGAACGGTAAATGGGCGCAGCTCGGTCTCTCTCCGATCGGTTCGCACGTCTTAGAGGCGTGCTACCGAGAAGCGGACGCGCGAGGCAAAGAGCTCATTCTCAGCGGACTCGCGGGACAAGACGGGCCGCTTAACGCGACGCGTCACGGTCCGATTCTCATGCGCCGTCTCGGTGTTACGCAATTCAAAGCGGCACCGGAGCAATGGAAAAGCAAGCAAAAGACGGCCGAGACGATGATGAGTGCTTTTGAGAAGGAGTTCGGGGCTGAAGAGCCGGTTAAAAAGACTCCGTCAAAGCGCAAGCACGTCGAGGGGGAGACGGAATGCGAGGCGTCCGACTCCCCCAAGGAGAAGAAGGCGAAAAAAGAGAAGAAGGAAAAGAAAGAGAAGAAGGAGAAGAAGGCCAAAAAGGAAAAGAAATAGAATATTTAGATTGCAACGATACGCTTAATCCTCACTAAAGGCATCGGACATATCCTTCGTGCTCATTTGAGCCTTGGACGCGGCGGCTGCGGCGACGATGGCGTCCGCGTCGTAGAGGGTCGCCATGTTACCTTGGACGAGACTGGTCATGTCGCCGGCGTCGATCAAGTTGCATTGCGCGTGCTGGAGCATCAAGTGGTCGACGAGCGTGAGGGCGACCATGGCTTCCACCATGGGCACCGCGCGAGGCACGACGCACGGATCGTGTCTACCGCGCGCCTTCAATTCGGTCTCCACACCGTCGCGGTTCACCGTGTTTTGCGCCTGCGTGATCGTGGACGTGGGCTTGAACGCAATCTTCATCTCGATCATCTCACCGTTGGAGATGCCTCCTTGAATACCTCCAGATCGGTTCGTGCGCGTTCGCAAACCTTTATCGCTATCCATGTAAAATTCATCGTTGTGCTCGCTACCCTTTTGCAACGTGCCGTCGAAGCCGCTGCCGATCTCGAAACCCTTCGTCGCCGGCAAGCTGAGCATCGCCTTGGCGAGATCGGCCTCGAGCTTATCGAACGCGGGCGCACCCAAACCTCTCGGCGGGCTTCTCACGACGCACGTCACCACGCCGCCGCACGAGTCGCCCTTCACCCGCACCTCATCGATCGCATCGATCATCTTTTGTGCGCACGCCTCGTCCGGGCATCGCACGATGTTGGCTTCGATGTCATCCATCGTCATCGTCTCGTGGTTCACCGCATCCGTCTTCACGTCGCGCACTGCGCTCACGTACGCCAAAATTTCCGTCCCAGCCACCTCCTTGAGCACCTTCTTCGCGATCGCCCCCGCCGCGACGCGTCCGATAGTCTCCCGCGCGCTGCTTCGACCACCACCCGCGATCGCGCGCACGCCGTACTTCATATCGTACGTCGCGTCCGCGTGAGACGGTCGATACGCCACCGCGATTTCGCCATAGTCTTGGCTTCGCTGGTCCTTATTCCTCACCAACACCGCCACCGGGGTGCCGAGTGTCACCCCGTCGAGACCGACGCCGGACAGAATCTCGCACGCGTCCGCCTCATTTCTCGGCGTCGTGATTCGGCTCTGTCCGGGGCGTCGACGGTCGAGCTCGAACTGGAGCTCCTCGCGCGTGATGCGAAGACGCGGCGGCACCCCATCCACGACGCACCCGACGCCGCCACCGTGCGATTCACCGAACGTGGTGACGCGGAAAATTCTCCCGAACGTGCTCCCGGCGCGCGGGACGACGCGTTCGCCTCGTCGTTCGTTCGCCGGAGCGATCGCCGCTCGGCGCCCTCGAACCCCGCCTCGGGTCGTCTCGCGCCCTTCGGCGCCGTCTCGCGCGCGCGCGCGCGTCGCGCGAGCCGCCGAAGCGCGGGATGCGTCACACATCGTCGTCTTCATCGCGCGCGTCGTCGTCGAGGCGGTCGCTCGGCGTCGCTCGGCGTGCGCGAAGTGACGTCGAGGGATGAGGGTTTGGTCGTCTCGACTCGTCGACGCGCGCGAACGGACGTGGGGCGCGCCGGGGCGCGGGCGAGCGGCGCGAACGATGCGATGCGTCGCGCGCGCGGGTGCGGTGCGCGCGGGTGCGGTGCGCGCGGGTGCGGTGCGCGCGGACGGGAACGCGCGCGGGAAGGCGAACGGACCAAGTCTCGGAAGACGCGCGCACTTGGTCGCGCTCGTGGCGACGACGACGACGGCGACGCGCGGGCGCGCGGAGGAGGAGGCGAACGCGCGCGCGTCGGTCTTACGCGTCGAGCGAGGCGGGGCGACGATCGCGGCGGCGCTTCGAGCGGCGAGGCCGGGAGACAGAATCGTGCTCGAGGCGGGTGTCCAGTTCGATGAACGCGTCGTCGTCGACGTCGACGGCGTGACGATCGAAACTGCGGGCGGTGGGCCGAAGGCGACGTTGAAGCACTTCACGCCGACGCCGTACGAGAGCACGATCGAGATTCGAGCGCGAGGGGTGACGATTCGAAACGTCGCGGTGGCGCACGGGTCCAAGTCGGTGGCGAACAACTACGGAGTCTTCGCGACAGAAGGGTCCTCGGCGACGTTCGAGTCGTGTGAGGTGAACTCGACCACGGGGGCAGGGTTCGGGATCGAGGGGGCGGAGGTCGCGCTCGTGGATTGCGCGGCGAGTGGGTGCGCGTCGCACGGTTTGGTAGGTTTGGGAGACTCTTCGGGCCTGCCCGGTTCGGGAACCGTCACTCTGGAACGGTGCGCGTTCGAGAGGAACGGGGCGAACGGCGCGCTCATTCGAGGCGGAGCGGTGGTACACATGTCCTCGTGCGCACTGAACGAGAACGGACGGTACGGCGTCGAGTTGATCGATTGCGAAGGCGACGTCAAAGGTAACCAACTTCGCAGAAACGCGAAGGGACCTGTGAGCGCCACGAGAGGCGCCGAAGATTTCGTCGTCGTCGAGAACAACAGCACTTAGAGATTAGTTAGAGATTAGAGAAATTTGAATCAATACAACGCGCTATATCTATGTACTTCTATGTGTGAGAATCTGTGTCCTACGGTGCGCTACTTGATTCCAGGAATCCACGTCGGCACTCGTCGAGCGTAGTCTTCGTACTCGCTAAACATGCGTCGAAGGTGACGCTCTTCGAACGTTATTCTCCGCTTAAAGTAAACCCACGTGACCACGGCGAACGCGACGAAACACACCGGGTTCCCGAGCATCACCTGCGTGCCGAGAGCCCACGCGAACCATCCCAGGTATCCCGGGTGGCGCGCGTACGCGTACGCGCCCACCGTCACCAAGAAGTGCGTCGCCCGTCGATGCGTCTGAATGAGATGCGTGAACGCCGTCCCCGCGGTGCACATGGACGCCTTACGCAACCAGTCGCCGAAGAGACACATCAAAACACCAGCGTAAAACATCGTCTTCACAGCCGCCTCTTTGCGCTCGGAGAAGAAACGCCATTCGAGGTGAAACTCGAGCGCCGCCGCGCTCATGGCGACCGTGTACGGTTTGGATACCAGGAATGATCGCCATCCGAGCTCGCGCGGATTGTAATGAAACGCCAGGGCGAACTCACTCAGGTGGAACACGAGGAGAAACGCGCAAAAGGTGCGAAAAGCAACCTGTTCGTCCGGCGGAGGGAACGTTGGGAACATCATCGAAATAGAGACGTAACCGCGCGCTTGCGCGAGCGAAGACGCTCGAGAGTGATGTTTTTAGCGTCCGCGCGAAACGTTCGCGCCAGTCGGCGCGAGGTAAACTGCCGACATCGACGTGGGATGTTTAAGCGCATTTCGTACTTATTTTTCTTCAGTGAGAAGACGTCGAAATCAGAAATTGAATCGTCTACAAATGAATCTAGCTAGACAACGTCTCTATGTGCGTCTAATGTGCTAATAGTTCTACAAATCTGCGAACTCTGGTTTTAGAACCCACGAGCTCGAGGCGCCCTCTCGCGACCCTGGGGGCGCGCGCTCCAAGTCGGCGGCGAGTTTGAGTAATTTGCGAAACAGCGCGTGCTGATGGCTTTGAATGCGGTCCTGGAACGCGTCAACGACGAAACTCGTCGGTGCTCGCCCAGCGCGTGATTTGAGCAGTAAAATTATGTCTCTCATCAATTCGTGAGCCTGCCGTTCGTCGAGATCGGCGCTGTCGAGATCGGCTTCGACGGCTCGAGAGTTTTCTCGTTGTCGCTCGGCGATGCGATCGAGCAACGCTCGGGACCCGACGGCGGGGGCGTTCGCGGCGAGCGCTCGCGGGCGCGCACTAGTGCGACCGAAGCGACCCAGCGGGCGCGCGGTAGTGCTCGGTGGAAGCGCGTTTGAGCCGCCGACGGCGCCTCGACTGCCTGTCCACGTTGGAACGTTGACAGCCAATCCGGCGCGCGCCGTCTGCGTCGACATTCGCAGCGCTTCCGCCGCGCGTCGCGCGACTCGATCGGCCTCGGCGTTGTGTGACATGCGATCGACGCCCGCCGCGTTCATAATTTTGTCGTGGTTCATTGCGACTTGAATATTTCCCGAATCGAACAAGCCACGCAAAATGCTCGCGTCGCCGCTTCCCCCATCGCCGTTCGTCGTCGGTTTCGGAGCTTGCGCCGTCTCGATTCGAACGCGTCGATTATCTGCGGTCGACGACTTGGCGCGCGACGTCGCCTTCGGCGGAGCTTCGTTATCGTCGGGATCCCACTCGTCGCGCTCGATTTCGCCGTCTTCGGATCCTTCATACGTCTCGCGCGAGTCCTCTTCGACGTCGCCGCGTGAGATTTGTCCCTCGACTTCGGCGAAAAGTTCGACCGTCTCGATCGTCCCTTTATTCTCTTCGTCACCCCCGCCCGCCGCGGCTTCGTCGAAGGTGAACAAGTCGGCCATATCGCGCGCCTTGAAAAATCGGCGCTGTTTCGGATCCTTAAGCACTTTGCTCGTCAGGAATTCCTTGTAAATCTGCCTGTGATACACCTTCTCCTCGATCGTGCCCGCGGTGATGAGTCTGTAGATTGTCACCTCCTTCTTCTGCCCGATGCGCCACGCGCGTTCGCGCGCCTGCGCATCCGTGGATGGATTCCAATCTGGATCGTACAGTAGCACGCGATTCGCGCCGGTGAGATTGACGCCCAAACCGCCCACCTTTGTCGTCAATAAAAAGACGAACACGCCGTTGTCCTCGTCGTTGAAATCATCGATGAGCGACATGCGCGCGGCGATGGACGTGTTACCGTCCATTCGTCTGTAATTGTATCCGGCGCTCGCCACCGCGCTCTCAATGATGTCGAGCATTTGTTGCGTCTGACTAAACACGAGACACCGATGGCCTTGCTCGCGCCACAGCGACAACACCTTGAGCGTCACCTGTAACTTACCGCTCCTGATCGCCTCACCGTAATCTTCGTTCGCGGCGTGCGTGCGACGCTCGAGTAAGTCTGGATGATTGACGATTTTCCGCAAGACGTCGATGCCGCCGAGCGCCTCTCGATCGCCGTCTAAAATTTCCTCCACCTCTCGACTCGCCAGGTACGATCTGTACGCCTCGCGCTGTTCCGACGTCATGGGACAGAACAACACCTGCTCCGTCTTTTCGGGTAACTTGACGTCCACGTCGCACTTCATGCGACGAAGAAGATAGGGCGCGATGAGATCCTTCAGCGTCACCGCGCATCGATACGCCGTCGTAACCTGTTGATTGCTCGCGTTGGTGTATCCGCCGATTTGAATCGGTACGGCGAATTGCGCCTGAAACACCGGCAACGTCCCGAGTTTCCCAGGGAACACGAAATCGAACAGCGACCAGAGCTCGGAGAGACGATTTTGAATCGGCGCGCCGCTCATGATGATTCGATGCACCGTTTGGAGTTGCTTGGCGACGATGGTCACGTCGGCGTCGGGATTTCGAATCTTGTGCCCCTCGTCGAGCACGGCGTATCCCCATCGCACGGCGCACACACGATCTCGAAACAAACGCATGTGCTCGTACGTCGTGATCAACACGCCGTCCCCGTCGGACACGCACGCGTCGAACGCGCGTTCTCTCGCGCGCTTCTTCCCGCCGCCCGATTCGCTCGACAACGCCGAATCGTGTAAAATCGTCGGTTTGAGCTTTGGCGCCCAGATTCGAAGCTCTCGACGCCACTGTCGAAGCATGGTGGCGGGACAGACGATGATGGTGGGTGAATACATGCGCGAGTGGTGCAACGCGCAGAGAAACGACGCCACTTGCACCGTTTTACCGAGACCCATCTCATCGCCGATGATGCCCCCCGCGCGTTGACAGTGCAATTCCCACAACCACTTCAAACACGTCTTTTGGTGAGGAAGTAAGCGCTCGTACGTGTCTCCCGGAAGAGACAATCCACCCGAAAACTCGACGTCATCCAACTCCTCCCGCTCGTCGTCGTCGTCGTCGTCGTCGTCGCCGACGTTCGCGACGTCGTCGTCGCTCTCCAGCGCCGCGCGTCTCGCCGCGCGCCTCGCGCGTTTCCCGCCCGACACGGATGCGTTCTCATCCATCTTTGCGCGCCATTCCGCGCGTTTTGCCGCCATCTTTTGTTTTGTCGCGTGACTCGTCGCGTTTCTCACCGCGCGACTCGCGAAAGGACGCGCGTTCGCCTCTACCTTTGGCGTCTCGTCCGCCGAGAGCGTCACCGCTCGACTTCTCGATTCCCGCCACGCCTTGGTCGCCGCCGCCGCTTTACTCGACGTCTCCTTCTCCTTCAACGCCCGCTCGAACCCATCCAATCGATCAAACGGCGTGAGCACACCGATACGAATCAACCGTTCGCGCTCCGTCTCCGTCGCCGCCGCTTCGTTCGCTCTCGGCGCGTCGAAGAGTTCGGTGAAAAAATCGTCGTCTGGCGTCGGCGGCGGTTTCGGCGTCGGCGTCGGCGTCGGTTTCACCGCGACTTCTTCGCCGCCACCACCCGGTCCGTCCGAACCACCACCACCACCACTCGTCAGATCCACCACCCCACCCGACCGCGCCGCCGCCTCCGCCTCCTCCGCCTCGACGCGTCGTCTCGCCGCCGCCGTCGCCGCGCGTTGCGTCTCCATCTTCCCTCGCAATCCCTCCAACCGCGTCCTCCCCACCGCCGCGCGCAAGGGATCCACGGACGCATCGACGTCCACGAGCGCCGCCTCCACCGCCGCCGCCTCCACCGCCGTGCGCGCGGCGCTGTCGAGCAATCGCGCGAGCGTTCGTCGCGCGTCCGACGACGCCGCCGTCGTCGGCACGTCATCGGTTTCGGCGTCGTCCGTCGCGCCGGCGTCCCCGCGACGCGCGCTCGCGGCCGCGCGCGCGAGGACACGACGACGGACGTCATCGACGGATTCCGCGCGCGCGCGCGCGGGCGACGACGACGACGGCATCGCGCGCCGACCGACGTGTGACGACGCGTGACGCGTGACGAGTGATGAGTGATGAGTGATGAGTGATGAATGCGCGCGTGGCTCGACGTGTCGGGTGACGAGAGTATTGTGTCCGTGTACGCATACACGATGCGTGAGGACTCGAGAGAGAGACAGGGCGTGAGGGGACGGCGCGTCGAGGACGCGTCGGAACGAATCGAATCGAATCGTTCGTTCGATGCGCGGGGTGCCGAATGATGAGTGATGGGACGCGACGCGACACCGACGCCGACGCCGACGCGACGCCGACGCCGCGATTCGACGATTCGACGATCCGACGATTCGACTCGAAAACACCGACCGAACGCGACGCGCGGCCCGTCGCGCCGATCGCGTCGCGTTCACTCCGCGCGGCCGCGTCGCGGGTGCCGAGGCGTCCTCCACGATTCATGACTCGTCGTCTGTCCGTCCGTCCGTCTCACCACCCCGCGACGTCCGTCCGTCACCCCGTGTGCGTGCGCACCGTGTATTACATCGTATATATATATATCGGCGTATACGTATTCATGTACATGTCATACGTCCGAGTAAACAAACAAAATACGCACCGACCACGCGCGATCTCTCGCGCGCGATCTCGCGCGTCGTCGTCGACATTCCACCCCTCGAACGATCCGGTCGACGCATTCATCCGTCGCCGACATCAACAACGACGTAGCGCGACGCACGAACGCGCGAACAGAACACTTTACACACGCACCGTTTTAAATGTCGGTCACCATCGATCACGCCGCGCTCGAACGCCACGGGCTCACGAGCGAGGAACAACTCGCCGTGTTCGCGTACATGCAGCGGTCGATGGCGGTGCGCGCGTACGAGGTCAAGCAACACATCGCGGTGCGTGCGGGCGAGGCGACGTGGAGGAGACGCGGGGGAGGATGTCGTGAGGTGTATGGAAATATAATGGATCGATCGCGCGAACGTCGCGGTCGTGGCTCGCGCGCGCGTCGTCGGGAAAGCGTCGGTGTTGGTGATGACGTGGGCTCGGGGAATCGTGCTGACGAGGATGTCGTGCTGACGTGGAAAATGCGCGAGCGATCGGCGGAGCGAGAGACTGACGAGCGAACGCGCGCGCGCGCGACGGAACGACACAGGATGGGACGATTAAATCGTTCGGGAAAGGCATTCTGAACGAAGCCGAGGCGAAGAAGAAGAATGAGTCCTCGCGACAAAAGAGCGCGATTGAAATCATGGCGGAACACGAACGGGAAAAGCAACGCGCCAAGGAGGAGCGCCGCGCCGCCAAGGAGGCGAAGAAGCAGGCGAGAATAGAAAAGGAGGAATTTGAACGCACCGGAGGACAAGTTAAGATGAGCAAGAAGGAGAGAAGACGTTTAGAGCTGGAAGAATGAATCTTTTTGCGCGGCGTGATTGCCGACGCTGGCGCGCGGCGTCGTTTCGACGACGACGCGCGCTTTGAAGAATCACAGAATCAAGACTTTTCGCAGACGTCACCGCACGACTATGATTTTCCATCTTGCAACTCGACTTGGTGCTATTTTTTTTATGAGAATTTGTACCATACATAGAACCATTTCATGTACGTAGTTGTAACACAAGATCTACCAGTATCATTACATCGCGACGCGTCGACGACGCGTTCCGTGTGCGTACTCGCGAGGCGCGCGCTCTCCGCGACCGGACGGTCACCGGAGCGGAATTCCAAACACGGTGCACTCCATGCGCGTGTCTTGATAATCGAGCGTGAACACACCCTCGTGTCCACCGATCTTACCCTCGCGCATTCTAAAGCAGAGACGATCGCCCACACTGAGCACCGCCGCCTTTCCGACCGGTAGCGACTCCCAGCGACCCGTGCTCTGGCGCCACACGCCCGGACCCTCGTGCAAAGACTTCATGCGAATTCGTTCCTTGATGACGGCGATGGAGAACTGCGTGCGGCTGACACCCTTATTTTCAATGCCACCCATGCCGCGTCCGATGGTTTGTAAGCCTTTGTGCAATAAAATTTCAGGCGGAACGTACGTTTTATCGTTCGCCTCGGTGGAGAGCGGATCGGGGACGTACACGAGGCGCAGACTTCTAAACTCCTCCTCCTCGGCGTGACCCGTCGTGATCGCCCTTAAATCGTTTTCATCTTCAGGAAGCAAACTGAGCTGCTCTTGGATCTCTCTCACCTCTTCTAAAAGCTGTTCGAGAGTCTTCTCGTAGCTCAATCCCGCCTCTCCCGTCGCGTCGCGCAGACGCAAGTCGTTCGGATCAAACGGTACCCCCGGATGATCGTCGTTCTCTATGTTCGCCAGCATCATTTCTAATCCGAGACGTTCACCGTCGTCTTCGTATTTGTCGTCCAAAAACGTCTCCGAAGACATGACGCCGACAAAGTCTACGATGGTCGTCGCCATACCAATCAACACAAACGCGTTTGTAATCGCGAGGGCGAGAGCGAAAAAATCGAACATTCCGATCTTTCCGCTCGGTACAAATTCCACAGTTGACGTCGCAAAGTGCTTGAACGTTCGAGTGGTGGAATAAAAACCAGTCGTGCCGGGGCTGGTGTCGACCGTCACCTTGGCGTTGAAATTGTTCGACTGAACTTGTTCCGCACTCAAACTCGCCTTCACGGTCGTCTTCAGGGGCTGGTTGAAGTAGGTATTCGTGAACGAGACTTTCACGTTGAGACGAATACCGGATAAGCGATACGGCAACCCTGTCGTTGAGCCGCGATCCCCCTTCAAGTACGGATTCTCTTCGTCGAGCGAGTTGATTCCCGCCAACTTCAACAAGCCCTCGAACGTAACCACTGGTGTTTGTCTAGACGTGTCGTACTCGACGCCGTTGACATCCACGACTTCAGCTTGGAGAAGTTCACCATCGCGCGTCTGATAGCGTACATCCAGGGTCATGGACAAGATGTCTGCGCCGGCGAGGCCGAAAACTTCCGTAGTACCCGCGGCGGTCGTGCAATCGGCGGCGGTCAGCGTGGCCGCGTTCGGATTCGCGCACGTCTTCGTATACGGCGTCATCTCTACGAACGTTCCTAACGAAAATCCGTTGCCCTTTGGAAAGGGCCATATGTACTCCACCGGACTTAAAAAGCTCGAACACTGCACCTGACTCATGTACCCGTCGTCAAAAATTTTACCTCCTCTTCGCCAATCCACATAGCCCGTGTTACAATACGCCACAGTCGAGTTCTGTGCGATCACGTCCGAGAGCGATGTGTCCACGCTGAACGGATTCAAATTCCATTCATTGTACGTCGACGTCAAATACAAGGACGGCAATTCAAAGACCATGTAGTTGTGACTCAACAGGATCGACACCAGCGCAAACGTCCCGATCAGGCTCATAAACCCAAAGTGCAACGTCACTAAAAATTTATCATTCGTCTTCACCAGCTTGGTCGTGCGATAGGTGAAGAGCTCCGTGACGGAGTCTTTCACGAGGTCCTTGAAGCCCATGGCGAGCGGTCGCGATGAACCGACGCGCGTGCGTCGACGCCAGCGTTCGCGAGCGCTCGCGCGCGGTTCCCGCGCGCGCCCGCGAGTCCTTTACTCGTTCTCACGCGCGGGCGACGCTCGCGAGACGTCGCGCGGCGCGGTTTCACGGCGTAACACCCCGCGGGCGAAAACGGAGGGGGAAAACGAGCGACCAGAGAGGTCTGAGAGCGGCGACGCGTCTTCGTATCACAACGCGCCGTCGATGAGCGTGAACGCGCGATTCTAACGCGGGCAGGGTGTGAGAAAAATGGTGCGCGCGTCGTCGATTTAGTACGAGGCGCCAGATTTGCGGTGGTGCATGCTGGTGAGACCGTCGGCGTCGAGGAGGTTGCCTCGCTCCACCTCGGCCAAGACGACCCAGTGGTCGCCGGCTTCCATGCGTTTGCTCACCTTGCACTCGATGCACGCGAGGGAGTCTTTGACGATGGCGCATCCGTTGGTCTCGGAGATGTCGACGTCGAGGTCGCCGAAACGGTTTTCACCGGGAGCGAAGGGCTTGAGGAGCGCCTTGATGATTGGTTTTTCGCCGCCGGATTTGAGGACGTTGAGGTTGAATTTGCCTCCGGTGAGGAGGAAACTCTCCACTGCGCGCTCTTTGGCGACGGCGACGGTGATAGAGGGCGGATTAAAACTCGCTTGAGACACCCAGGACGCCAACATGGCGCTCTGCGTGTCGTCGCTTTTCGTCGTGACGGCGCAGAGGGAACCGACGATGCGACCCACCGCCGCCGCCGCGTCGTTGGCGCCGGAGAGCGACTTTCCGAGCGACTTGCGCTCAATCATCTCCTTGCGACGCGCAATCTTGCGAACCTCTTGCGCTAAATCAGTACCGCTCTCTTCACACAACTGTAACGTTTCTGCGGTGGGTTTGAATTTGCAACGCAACGGCTCGAACGCACTCTTAAATCCGGCGTCGGCGAGACGCTTCGAGATCATTTCGACCGCCTCTCCGGACCAGCCGAACGAACCGAACGCCCCGCACGGCTTTTCCAAATCAGCCTCCTTCACGATGGCGCCGAGTGCGGTCTGCACGGGCGTCGGGAGCGTCCCGCCGAGGGTGGGCGCGCCCAGCGCGAAGCCCGCGTTGCGCTTCAGCACCTCCTCCACCTCCGCCGGCGTGGCGAGCTCGCAATTAAGCATCTCCGCCCCGACGCCCGTCTTAGCCACACCGCGCGCGATCGCTTGCGCCATGGCGCCCGTGTTCCCGTAAGCGCTCGCGTAGATGATGGCCACGGATGTCTTATCCGCGGCAGAGGTTTGCTTGTTGGTCCAACTTCCATACTCGCGAACGAGCTCCGTGACGGAGGACGAAACCACTGGACCGTGCGCGGGGCAGATGACGCTCGCGACGACGGAATCATCACCCTTCGACTCGTCGCCCATCGCGGGCAAACGCGACAAGATTGACGACACTTGTCTCGCCATGGGCGCCAACAAACAGTCGTAGTAAAACCTCCAGTCGTCACCGAACGCCTCCAATCCCCCCTTATCGTCGAATCCTTCCATTTGTCCGACGTGCGCGGAGAAAAATTTCGATGTAAATAATGTTTGCGTGCGTTCGTCCCGGGCGAACATTAAATCCGGCCACCTAGGCGTCGGCGCGAGCGTAAACGTCACCGCCGTGCCGCCCAAATCTAAACGCTCGCCGTTCTTCACCACTCGCAAACGCGCGCGAAGCTTCCCTTCCGGCGATTTCCAAGCCGCAATCAGCGCTTCATTCGTCAAAGAATTATTCGGTTTCAACGCCTGTTGAATCATCTGCGCCCCGGGATTCGTACACAACACCTCGACGCACGGCGCATCCGCGCTTCGATTCGCCACGCACGCCGCTAACGCGTCCAAACGCCTCGAATTCACGTGTAACATGGCGTGAAACGCCGCGTCTCGCGCCTCAACACCGATTTTCGCGATCGCCTCGGCGTACTTCTTCCCGTGTCTCCCATCCGGGACGTCGATCAAGCACGCACTCGTCGTCCCCGTCACCGCGTACGCGTTCTCCGTCGAACCTCGCCGCGCGCCGTACTCCACCTCAAACGTCCGTCTCTCCGCGCTCTTAAACGTCACGCACGTCGCGCCGACGCCGATAGACGCGACGACGGCGTCGTCGTCGTGTCCTTCGTCCTCGGACGACGCGCCCATGGCCCGTCGCGCGCGCGCGGCGTCGACCTCCGCCGTTTCCGCGCGTTCCGTGCGCAGCGCCCTCGTCGTCGTCGCGCGCGGTCGTCGCGCGCAAGACCCGCGTCGCCGCGCGATCGATCGAGCCGTCGTCGTCGTCGTCGTCGTCGTCATCGTCGTCGCGGCGACCGTCATGACGGGCCTCGACGACGTCGACGCTCCACAGTGTGCGGCTCGGCTGACGCGGATGCGATGTCTCGATGACGACGCGCGCGATGTCGACGACGTCCTGGACGACATCGCGCGCGCGTACAGAACGACGCGCGCGCGCGTCGTGAACGCGCTCCTCGCGCGGTGCGGTTTCGAGAGGTGCGCGACGACGACGACGCCGACGACGATGATGATGACGATGATTCGGTGTCGCGATGCCGCGTCTCGATCGACGAGCATCGGCACGCACGACCGACTGACGCGCGCGACGACGATCGCAGATCGAGCGATGGACGCGTCGTGACGTTCCCACCGGATTTCGTGGACGCGCGCGCGGTGGAGACGTCGGTGGAGGTGGTGGATTTGATGTCGCCCGAGGAGGCGCGGCGACGCGACGGCGGCGGCGACGACGCGGAGACGGCGGACGCGAGCGAATCGGAGAGCGAGATTCCACCGCTTCGCGAGCGTTTGCTCGGATCGCGCGCGACCGCGAGCGAGGCGTCGCCGTCTCGACGCGGCGAACCGAAACGCGGCGAACCGAAACGCGCCAAACCGTCCGAGGCGGAGCTCGCGGACTCGTTGACGATGTGGATGCGCGCGGACGAGCGCACGTACGAGAGCGCGCTGTTGATGCGATCGATAGACGTTGACGAAGCGCTCGCGCGGGCGAGGGCGGCGGGCGTGCGCGCAAGCAGGGTGGATTTCGTCGCGTGGCTCGAGACGGAAGGCTTGGCGTATTCGCAGACGAAAAAGCGACGGTTAGCGGCGGCGAGAAAGGGTGGGAGATGATAGATGGATGGCGAGCGAGCGAGCGAGCGTCGGAAGACGCGTGTAAATTACGTAGACGTGGTAGATGATGCGCGCATTCGTCGCTCGACTCGATCGCGGTGGCGTCACTCGCGCGTCGTTGGGAAAGCGCCCGCACACGATGACGCTCGCCTCGGCGTCCAACGTCGCGCGCGCGCGTCTTTCTGTCGCGACGACGACCGGGAAAGTTAAACCGCGTACCTTTACGCGCGTCGACGCGTCGAACGCGACGATGCCGAACGTGGGCGCGCGCGAGAGCGTCGACGTTCCCGCGCTGCACGCGCGCACGCCCCTCATCAAATCGACGCCGCTCTCGCGCGTCGTCGGTCGAGACGTCCATCTGAAGCTCGAATCCGTGCAACCGAGCGGTTCGTTCAAACTTCGGGGTATCGGACGCGCGTGCGCGCTCGCAGTGAAGAGAGATGGCGCGCCTTTGCTCGTGAGCTCGAGCGGCGGAAACGCCGGTTTAGCCGTGGCACACTCGGGTCGGGAATTAGGCGTCGATGTCGTGGTGTACGTGCCGGAGACGACGCCCGTGCGCATTCAAGAGTTACTGCGCTCGTACGACGCGGAGGTGGTCGTGGCGGGGAAACAGTGGAGCGAGGCGAACGAGGCGGCGCTCGAACGCGCGGCGGCGACGGGCGGCGCGATGATCCATCCTTTCGAGGGCGAGGACACTTGGGAAGGACACAGCACGCTCGTGGATGAGATTAAAGAAGATTTAGGAACGAAACCGGCGGCGATCGTGACGTGCGTGGGCGGCGGTGGGTTGTTGGCGGGATGCCTACGAGGCGTGGAGAGAAACGGGTGGCGAGACGACGTCGTAGTCATCGCCATGGAAACCATCGGCGCGGACTCATTGAACGCATCCGTGCGCGCGGGCGAACTCGTCACGTTGCCCGCGATCACGAGCGTTGCGAAATCGCTCGGTGCGGCGTCACCGTCGCCGAAGGTGCTTCAGAGTTGCCTCAAGCTGGGCGACGCGCGCGTTCGATCGCGCGTGTGCGAAGATGCCGACGCCGTCGCCGCGTGCGTCCGATTCGCGGACGATCATCGAATTTTAGTCGAACCCGCGTGCGGCGCCGCGCTCTCGGCGGCGTATTTTCCGCAGCTCGGTGCTCTCGATGATTTGCCGGAGGGAGACGTGGTGGTCGTTGTCTGCGGAGGATCCGTGGTCAACCGCGAATCACTCGCAGAGCTCGCGAACGCGTTCCTCTAGAGGCGTATCGTCGCGTGAAGCATTATTATCGCTTGCTATATAAATTACACCAATCGGTCGTTCCTAACGCGAGCGCGCCCGCGTGGACGCTCTCGCCTACTAACTCACGTACAATCCGTCGTCGGCGCTTCGACGCAGAGACGGCGCGCTGAGCACGAGAAGCTCCACGAGCTCGGCCTCGGCGCCTTCCTTCTTCGTGAACAATCCCCCACCGTCGTCGAATCCTTCGTAATGCGTTCCTAGACGCGACTTCACCACGCGACTTCCCGCCGCGTTTTCTTCGCCCAAGTCAAACGTTCCGCCCACTCCCGCATAACTGGACCCGTTCGGTGGCGCCCAACCGAGCGGTACGCGAAGAGCGTCAACGCCGAAACACGGCCCCTGCGCCCCGAAATCAAAAATGGCCGCCTTTCCGCCCGCGAGAACGTTCGACACTCGGCTCGGCGGTTCGCCTCGCCGATACGACGCGTCGTCCTCCCACGCGCACAAAAACGCATCGCTCGTCTCTCGATAATCTTCCACCGAATAAAAGCCGACGGGATTGAACCCACCGAACCTCGCCCCAAGCCGCGTCTTGCCCACGACAAAACACGGGCCCGCCCCGTCGCACGCCTCGTGAAACGCCCTCGCGGCGTACCCGCTCGCGTTCGCGTCGAACGTCACCTCCAACGCGCGACCGTCCAGCGTCGTCCCTCGCAACGCCTCGACGCACGCCCGCGTCTCGTTCGAACAGCTCGCGAACCACGTCTCGTACGCCTCGTCCGCGCGCGCGTCCGTCGCGGGCGCATCCTTGGGCGTCACCGCATCCAGAAGACGGTCGAACAACGACCGCCCCGCGCGCGCGCGAACGACGCGGTTCGCGTCTCTCTCTCTCGCGCGCGCGAGCGAGACGCGCGTCGCGTTACCCGATGCGCGCGCGACCGCGCCT
>Ga0255774_10000146_pt1 | contig 65766 bp, 40 predicted proteins | sample 101ome_17_FD_179972 | JGI IMG/M metagenome (GOLD analysis project Ga0255774, IMG submission 179972) | Coastal salt marsh microbial communities from the Groves Creek Marsh, Skidaway Island, Georgia - 101407AT metaG (version 2) | ecosystem: Environmental > Aquatic > Marine > Intertidal zone >... | reverse complement strand
GCGCGCACCCTGAAAGTGGTGAGTACGAGACCGACATTCCACATCTACAATAACGAGTGATTGTCCGAATACTTTTCAAAAGACATGGCCCGGCATACGGTCCCCAAAGTCCACCGTCGCGTCGTCTCCATCAATCAATGTCTATATGTCTATATGTATGTATGTATCGACGAGTCAGGACCGGTCAATGACCCCACCGCCACGCACACCGGATTTTGACTCGCCTCCGTGTCTGTACGTGTGTGGATCGTGTCTGTCTGTCTGTATCGACGAGTCAGGACCGGTCAATGACCCCATGCACGCCTCTCATCCACACGATGCGATGACGGGCGATCGACAGCGCGCGAATTCGTGCGCGCGTCGACCGACGTCCGTCGTCGACAGTGCGCGACGATCGATACAGCGATAAAGCGACCGCCGCGAGCATCGCGAGCATCGCGTGGATGAGGATGATGTCGTCGACGCGACCGACGACGACGACGACGACGACGACGGGCGTGTCGTCGAGACGACGGGTGCGTGCATCGATTCGATAAAACGAGATCGAGTGAGAGATGATGATGGATCGTCGTCGCGTTTGTTGGACGCGGTGATGGTCGTGAGATGCGTGGATGCGTGAGAGACGTTCATCGCGCGCCGTGATTTTTTTCTGTGACGATGCGCGCGCGCGCGTCAAGGATGAGGTGACTGACTGTCTTTTCGTTTCTTTCGTCTCGGCGCGCAGACGACGCGGACGACGCGGACGACGACGACGCGAGGACGACGCGAGACGCTCGCGAGACGACGCGCGAGTGCGAAAGGGGAGGGATTCGATTTGGATTCCGTGCAGGCGGCGGTGGAGAAACTTCGTCGAGAGAATGAACGGTTGCGCGCTGAGTTGGAGGCCGACGTAGTCGTCGAGTCGAGCGCGGCGAAGACGGCGGCGGCGGCGAAGACGGAGGATGTCGTCGTCGAGGTCGAGACGCCGACGCCGGTGGAGACGCCGACGCCGGTGGTGGCGGCGCCGAAGGTGGCGGCGCCGGTGAAGGGGATGGATGAAGTCAAGGGACGTATGGACGGGTTTCGAATGCCGTCCATCGAGGGCGACGGTTTCGGCGTGTGCGCGTTGGATCCCGCGCTCGAGGGACACAAGGGACATCTCGGACATCGTTTTGAAAAGTTTAAAAACGTGCGCGCGGCGATCGAAGAACACGAGGGTGGCATGGAAAAGTTTAGCCGAGGATACGAAAAGATGGGCTTTACGCGCTCCGCCGAGGGCATCACGTACAGAGAGTGGGCGCCGAACGCTTCGGCGGCGTGCCTTCGCGGCGACTTTAACGGTTGGGATCTCGGTGAAAACGGCAAGTGGATGACCAAGGATGATTACGGTGTCTTCTCCGTGTTCCTTCCGAACAACGAGGATGGATCTCCGGCGATTCCGCACGGTTCTCGCGTGAAGATTCACCTTCAAATTCCCAACGGCGAACCCGTCGATCGCATCCCGGCGTGGATCAAGTACGCGGTTCAAGCGCCGGGTGAGATTCCGTTCAACGGCGTGTACTGGGATCCGCCGAAGGAGGACACGTACGAATTCAAGTACGCGCGTCCGGACGCCCCGAGCGAGGTTCGCATTTACGAAGCGCACGTCGGCATGTCTTCCACCGAACCGAAGATCAACTCGTACGTCGAATTCGCCGACGACGTGTTGCCGCGCATCAAGGATCTCGGGTACAACGCGGTGCAATTGATGGCGGTGCAAGAACACGCGTACTACGCGTCTTTCGGCTACCACGTCACCAACTTTTTCGGTGTCTCCTCGCGATGCGGTACGCCCGAAGAGTTGAAGTACTTGGTGGACAAGGCGCACTCCATGGGCATCACCGTGCTCATGGATTTGGTGCACTCGCACGCGTCTTCCAACTCCATGGACGGCTTGAACATGTTCGATGGGAGCAACGGTCAGTACTTCCACTCCGGACCGGAGGGTTACCACTGGATGTGGGACTCCAGATGCTTCAATTACGGCGAGTGGGAAGTCATGCGCTTCTTGCTCTCCAACTTGCGCTACTGGATCGAAGAGTTCAAGTTTGACGGCTTCCGTTTCGACGGCGTTACATCGATGATGTACAAGCACCACGGTCTTCAAGTCGCGTTCACGGGCAACTACGATGAGTACTTTGGTATGGCGACGGACGTCGACGCCATGGTGTACTTGATGTTGGCCAACGACATGCTTCACACCCTCTACGACGGTAAGATGACCACCATCGCCGAGGACGTCAGCGGCATGCCGACCCTGTGCCGACCGGTGCAAGAGGGTGGCGTCGGCTTTGATTACCGTCTTCAGATGGCGATCGCAGACAAGTGGATCGAAGTGTTGAGCGAATGGGGCGCGGATGAAAACTGGGACATGGGCAACCTCGTGTTCACCATGGAGAACCGTCGCTACGGCGAAAAGTGCATCTCGTACGCGGAATCGCACGACCAAGCTCTCGTCGGCGACAAGACCACGGCGTTCTGGTTGATGGACGCTGAAATGTACACGAACATGTCCACTTTGGTTCCGGACAGCCCGGTCATCTCTCGCGGCATCGCCTTGCACAAGATGATTCGTCAATTCACCATGGGTCTCGGCGGCGAAGGCTACTTGAACTTTATGGGCAACGAATTCGGTCACCCCGAATGGATCGATTTCCCGCGCGACGATCGCATTGAAGCGTCGACGGGTGAATTCATCCCGGGTAACGGCAATTCGTACCATTTGTGCCGTCGTCGATTCGACTTGGCCGACATGGACCACTTGCGTTACAAGTATCTCAACGCCTTCGACGCTGCGATGAACAAGGTGGCGGGCGCGTTCAAGTACCTCGCGTCCAACCATCAGTACTCGTCGTGCAAGAGCAACGAAGATAAGGTTATCGTCTTCGAACGTGGTGATTTGGTGTTCGTCTTCAACTGGCACCCGACCCAATCGTATAACGACTACCGCATCGGCTGCAAGGAAAAGACCAAGTACAAGCTCGTGCTGAGCTCGGACAACGCCGAATTCGGCGGTTACTCCAACTTGTCCACGGAAACGGCGGGTGAATACCACGCCGAAGACTACGCGTTCAACGGCCGTCCGGCGTCTTTCTTGGCGTACTTGCCGTCGCGCACCGTTTCTGTTTACGCGCCGGCGGATCTCGCCGAGGAACTCCTCGGCTTCTCTGCGCCTAATGTGGCGAACTAAACGCATCACGCAATTTCATCATTCAACGTTTGACTTTGTAGTATGTTGTATCATAGCGCACACGCACACACGAGACAATTTCAATGACTACACGTAAATATTGCACTTCTACTTCTTTCTCTTCTCCTTCTACTTCTCCTTCTCCGTCTTGGCTTTGGCGGCGTCTGCCTTGGATCGCTCTTCCCACGACGTCTTACTCACCTTGCGAATGATTCCCATGAAGTACGCGCCTTTGTTCCTCGCCGTGTTGCCCTTCACGCACACCTTCTTGATCTCGTTCACCGCCTTTTGACACACATCCGTCGGCAATAAACCCAAAAAGGATAACACTTTTTCGTCGCAGTCACTCACCGCGAGCGTTCCTTCGCTGTTTTCAGCAGCCTCGGCGACCATGGATTTGACGACGTCCGGCTCGACCAGAACTTTGAGCATCTTCTTTTCCGCACCCTCGCCCTCCTCACCCTCCTCGGCGCGCTTTCTCTTTTCCGCCTTGGGCGCCGTGTACTCCTTGCGCGCGCACCTCTCCACCGTCACCGGGCGTCCGCGAAACAACGTCTGATGCAATTTCAACGCCTTCTTCGCCGCTTTATTCGTCGAAAAGTCAACGAACGCGTAACCTTTGAATTTCTTTGCCTGTCCGGGCGTCCCTGTGCCGTCGCCGCCCGCCATTCGAACATCCTTGATGTCGAACCCGCACCCGTGTCTCGTCAAATTCGCCTTGAGCCACGGCGTGATGTCAGACGCCTTGGTATCGAACGGCATCTGTCCGAAAAACAGCGTGTGCACTTCGGACGGTTTCACCGACGCCTTCCCCTCATCCCTCGCCGACGCGTCGTCCCGCTTCTCCTTTTTCTCCTTCTTTTCCTTTTTAGCCTTCTTCTCGGCGGCGCGCGCCTCGTCCGACGCCATGACGACCGCGCGCGGTCGACACACGCGCTCGCGGCGCGTCCGCGCGTTCACCGACGCACGCGCGTCACTTTTCTTGTATTCACGCGCACCCGTCGGTCGACGAGACTCACCACGCGCGCGCGCGTGTGCCGTCCCACTTTGTTTTCTTTTCATTCTTTCGTTACAAGCGAGCCGAGCGCGTCAGAGCTACGACGACGCGACGACTCGATTCTCTACGACGCGGCACCGTCTCACGTCAAACCGACGCCTCCGGCGACGAGCGCATCCATTAAACTCTTAATCTTCCCGTGAAACCGTTTCCCGTACGGTCTGTGCCATCGAACCGCGTCGACGTCGGCGCGTCTCGCGCGCGCCGCCAACGTCTCGCCCACCGCCGCCGCCGCCCTCTTATCGCTCCTCGACGCGCGTCCACTCGCGCTCGAGCTCGCCGACGACGACACCATATCGTCGAACGCGCGTTCGATCGTGCTCGCGCTCGCGACGATGTGTCCATCGGTGCGTCGAACGATCTGCGCGTAGACGTATCGATTGCTCATGTGCACGCGAAGGGCGTGCGGGGCGCTCGCCGCGCGTTCCGCCGCGCGCACCGCCGCGCGAGCCACCTCGCGCGCGGACATGATCGATCGAGGGATGTACGCACGGACGATCGAACGAACGAACGCGTCGTCCCGTCCACTTCCGACGAACGCGTCGCGTCGCGCGCGAACGTCCGGCGTCCCGCGCGCTTGGAGCTCTCGAGGGGCGCGCCTCCCTGCACCCTCGGATCGGGACTCGTTCACCGATTGCGACTCATACATTGAATCACAAACGGTCGATGAGTCCCTGGGTGATGACGCGGACGCGTTGAACACAGAGATCTTCCCGTGATGGCGCTTTCCGACCGTACACTACGAGCGTACGATCGTGCGATGCTCGAGCGATCGACCCCTATAGTTATCCGTCAAAACCACCCATCAAACACGGCGCTCCCGATGCACACGAAAAGCGCGACAAGCGCCCGCCGCCGACGTCACACGGCGCTCGCCGCGCGGACGCTCGCCGCGCGCGAGACGACGCGCGAGACTCGCGGCGCGAGACTCGCACGGAGATTTCCTTTCGTTCGCGCACGTGGTTCGCGCGTGGATCGCGGGCGCGAGACACCGTCGCGAGGCGCACATCGGTCGGTCGGACGGATCGGATTCCGCGGCGCGGCGGCGGCGCGGCTCGATCGGCGCACCCCGTGGACGTCGCGCGATCGACCGACGCGCGGACGCGACGCGCGCGATCGCGGGCGCGACGCTCGGTGGGAAAAGGCTCGCGCGCGATCGCGGGAGCGTTCGGTCGATCGACGCGTCGGTCGACGGGAGATCGAGCGCGGACGAGGCGGACGGATCGGCGGCGGTCGATTTCGTGTGACGAGTCACGACTCACAGAGGAAAGGCTCGTGAGACTGTTTGTGCATAGGCGCCGAGAGGGGGTGTCTGTCGGCACACATGGCGACGACGACGACGGCCAAGGCGCCCGCGGCGGCGGCGAAAGCGGTCACCTCGGCGACGCCTCTGCGAAGAGACGGTGCGCCGGGAGCGATGCGGTCGTATAGATTCGATAGCGCGTATAACCAGGGCGTGGATGGAGAGTCGTCGCACATGGCGGATCCCGTCGACGCGCGCGCGTTTTACGCGGATCCCGTGCTCAAGGCGGCGGAGCGGGAGATTTTGAGTTCGACAAAGGAACAGAGACGCGTCGCGGCGGAGTGCTCGGCGTTGTTGGAGCATGGAAGGGAGTACGACGCGATGCTTGGAGGTGGAATTTCGACGATTTTGGCGTCGGGCGGAAGCGACGACGACGACAAGGCGTCGACGCAAAGCGTGGCGTATTTGCACGGCGTCGATCCCACGGGACGGTCGTACTCTCCATTCGACGCGGCTTTAGATGAATCCGCGGAACATTTGTTGTGTGATTTCGGCGCGCCAAACATGGATGGATCCATAGGTCTCATCAACGACGACGGGGCGGAAATTCTGGTAGAGCACACGGCGCCGCCGATTTCGTCTTGGATGAGCAACGGCAACCTGTGCGACTTGGACGTGCCGAACGGACACGAACCCGAGTGGGCATCGAGCGGTGGCGCTCGTGGTGCGTACGCGCACATACCGGCGGTGGTGGAATTCGGTGTGCCGGGACAAGTCGAGGTGGAATCACTCGCCAGTTTGCGCGATCAGTACAAGGCGTTGTTTGGCAAGGAGACTAATTCAAACAATAGACAATGGATCGTGAAGCGACTCGAAGCCTTCAGAAACGGTGACGATTTCACGCCGTCATCGAGTCGGTTTAGCTCGCCTCTTTCCGGTGAAGATACGATGTTGACCATCGGAAACTCGAGATTCAAACCGCAAGGTTCGCCCAAGCGCGCCGCGGGACGACGACACGTCAAGTCGTCGCGATCCCAGTACGATGATGACTTCGAGGAGCCGGAGAGTCCTAGAAGTGGCGTCGCCTCCAAAGTTCGCGCGAAAAATGCAAAGGGTAAGCGCACTGCGGAGACCTCGCTTCCGAAGAGTGCGAATAAAAAGTTGAAGGTGGACGACGACGAGAAGAAGGGCGCTCGCGCCGCGAAAGCCACCGGACGAGGCAAACCTGGCGAGAACGGTACCGGTCGACGTAGCAAACATCACAATCCGTGGGCTCTCGAGGAGGCGGAAGCCCTCGTTCGAGGCGTAGCACAGTGCGGAGGCGGCAAGTGGGCCGACATCAAAAAGCTCGGCTTTGCCGCCATTGAGCACCGCACCGCCGTCGATCTTAAGGATAAGTGGCGCAACCTTTTGCGCATCGCCATGTTGCCTCAACAATCGGTCAAGACTGTAAGTGATAAGAAGCGCGAAATACCGCAGGAGCTGCTCGCAAAGGTGCGCGAGCTGGCGGCGAAGCAAGCCAAGGCGAAGGCGGCGGCAGAGAGCCGTCGATGATTTCGCATAAATAAGAAAACAGCTGAGAGAACTTGCCGGTTCCCTTGCAAACGGTCGTCTGGACCACAATTTTCATTCATTCATTTTTTCGAAAGTTGCTTTGGAGCATAATATAGTGAATCCAGCAACTTTCTGTGAGTGAGCGTACCGCCCTATTTTACGCCGAGATGTTTAGGCACGACGATGTTTGTAAAATACCATAAAAAATTATTCTTGACGAGGTAAATATTAGGATTGATTTTCCATCACAACACTTTACTTGGCGAACGCCTCCTTGAGGCGGCGCGCGGCTTCGTTGATGTTCTCGCGAGAACCGAAGGCGGAGCATCGCACGTAGCCGTTACCGGCCGGACCGAAACCAGCGCCCGGGGTGGTGACGATGTTCGTCTTTTCAAGAATCTCCGTGAAGACTTCCCAAGAATCGCGGCCGTCGAAGGAGACCCACACGTACGGCGCGTCCGTGCCACCGTACACGGTGTAACCCATTTCTTCCCAAGTCTTCTTAAGGATGGCGGCGTTCTCCTTGTAGAAGCCCACCAAGTCGCTCATCGCGGTGAGGCCGGCGTCCGAGAGGCACGCGAGACCGGCGCCTTGCGCGACGTTGGACGCTCCGTTGAAACCGGTGCCCATCATGCGAGCCCAGTCGGCGCGGACAGAGGAGCCGTCGGCGAACTTGAGCGCCTCCGGGAAGACGGTCCAGCCGAGACGCAAACCGGTAAAACCAGCGTACTTGGAGAAGGAGCACGTCTCGATGGCGCACTTTTCAGCGCCCGGGATCTCGTAGATGGTCTTCGGGCAGTCCGGGTTACCGACGAAAGCCGAATAGGCGGCGTCGTAGATGATGATGGAGCCGTCCTCCAGGGCTCGGTTCACGAGCTCGGTGAGTTGCTCGCGCGTCGCCGCTGCGCCCGTCGGGTTGTTCGGGGAGCAGAAAAAGATGAGTTCCGACCCCTTCGCGGCGGACAATTCCGGGAAGAAATCGTTCTCGGCGTTGCACGGCATGTACGTGATGTTCTTGTACTGCATCGTCGCGTCGTCAAAGCCCGTGGAGTGACCCATGATGACGGAGCTATCGACGTACGCCGGGTAGGATGGGTCCTGCACGGCGACCTTGCGTCCGCTGCCAAACATTTGCAACATTCTCGAGATGTCGCACTTGGATCCGTCCGACACGAAAATGTCCGCGAACGTGATCGGCGTGCCCGGGTACAACTTTTCCACGATCGCCTCGCGAAGCGCCATCTGACCCCCATCCGGACCGTAACCGCCCGTCGCCGAGTACCCCTCCGCCGTGCCCAACGCGGCCGCCGCCGCCACCATGCCATCCGTGATCGGCTTCGGAATAGGTTCCGTCGTGTCACCGATACCGAGAGAGATAATCTTCGCCCCCGGGTTCTTCTTCATGTGTTCACCTCGAATGCGCGCAATCTCCGGAAAGAGGTATCCAGCCTTGAGCTGCGCCATGCGCGGGTTTCGCTCAACCTTGCTCGCGCGCGTCACCGTCGACTTGCGTCCACGATCGCATCGCTGCGTCGTTCGTCTGCGCGCGAGGAAACAAAACGATAGAAATAAAACTCGTCAGTCACCGTTTGTCTGCGCGAGCGTCGAGCGCCATCTCCCGCGTCGTCGTCGCCGACGCCCATTTGTCCCTGAGGGACAGGGCTTTCGAGGGCGCGTGCTCATCCAACCACCCCACGCCGTCTCGCGCGTCGCCCGCCGCCGCGTCTCGCGCGCGTCTCGCGAAGTCACATCGCTTGACGCACGTCTTCACCGCCGTCGCGCGGGCAAAGCTCGCAGATTTCGCGTGCATGATGACGCGAGCTCAAAAGTGACGACGCGTCGAAGACGTCATCGTCGATTATTGGGAACGCTGCGCTCGAGAGCTCGCCGCGCGCGTCGTCGCGCGATGACGCGCGCGTACGTCGGTGCGATCGATCAAGGGACGACGTCGACGCGATTCGTCGTGTACGAAGCGTCGAACGCGCGCGATCCGTCGACGTACGTGGCGATCGCGTCGCAGCAGATCGAACATGCGCAAAAGTATCCGAGGCCGGGATGGTGCGCGCACGACGGTGAAGAGATTTTCGAGCGCGCGGTGACGTGCGCGAGAGAGGCGTTGACGCGCGCGTCGATCGAGGCGAGCGATTTGGCGTGCGTGGGGATCACGAATCAGCGAGAGACGACGATGGCGTGGAGACGGAGCGACGGGACGCCGTGTTGCGACGCCGTGGTGTGGTTGGACACGCGCACGAGGGAGACGTGCGACCGATTGGTTCGAGAGAAATGCGGTGGAGATACGCGAGCGTTCGCGGGCGTGTGCGGTTTACCGGTGAGCACGTATTTCAGCGGAGTGAAGATGCGGTGGTTGTTGGACAACGAACCGCGCGTGCGCGCGGCGGCGGACGCGGGTGATTTGTGTTTCGGAACGATCGAGAGTTGGCTCGTGTACAAACTGACAGGTGGTAAAGTACACGTCACGGACGCGTCGAACGCGTCGCGAACGATGTTGATGCGTCTGGATGATTTGACGTGGGACGACGCCACGTGCGAGGCGTTTGGCGTGCCCAAGGAGACGCTGCCCGAGATCAAATCGTGCGCCGAGTTTTACGGCGAAATCGACGCGAGCGTGGAGGGATTGGGTGGAATTAAGATCACCGGATGCATCGGCGATCAACAATCGGCCACGCTCGGGCAGAGGTGTGACGTGGGTGAGGCGAAGAATACATACGGCACGGGTTGTTTCATGATTCTCAACACGGGCGCGACGGCCGTGCCTTCCAAGCACGGTTTGCTCACGACGCTCGCGTGGCAACTCGGTGGGAGAGATAAGACGCCCAAATACGCGTTGGAGGGATCGGTCGCGATCGGAGGCGCCGTCGTGCACTGGTTACGCGACAACCTCGGTTTGATTACAAAGGCGAGCGAGATCGAAGGCTTGGCGAGCGGCGTGGAGGACGCCGCCGGCGTGACTTTTGTTCCCGCTTTTAGCGGTCTCTTCGCGCCGAGATGGCGCGAAGACGCGCGCGGCGTCATAGTTGGGTTAACACAGTACGTGAACAAAGGCCACATCGCTCGCGCCGCTCTTGATGCGATCGCGTTTCAGTCGAGAGATGTTCTCGAAGCGATGCGTCAAGATGCGGCCGAGTCGACGTCGCACGCGCTCAACACTCTAAAAGTGGACGGTGGTGCCAGTGTGAACGACCTACTCATGCAAATCCAATCGGATTGCGTTGGAATCAACGTCATTCGCCCCTCGGATATCGAGACGACGGCGCGAGGCGCAGCCTACGCCGCCGCCATCGGAGCCGGCTTGATGACGGAGGATGACGTTTTCTCCGTCTCAAAGGACACCGTCGCTGTGGGTAAGGTGTTTCAACCACAGTCTTCGCCAGAAGTTCGCGAAGCAAACTACGTGCGTTGGAACGATGCCGTTCAACGCACGCTGAACATGAACCCGAGCGCGTGAGCTCGATAGTATCAATAATGTATCAATAATGTATCCAATGCGCGTCACGTGTTGCTAAAGACCAAAAGTTGACCTCCGCCTCGTCCGCCGCGCCCGCCTCGTCCACCGCCTCCACCGCGCTTCTGTTTCGGGTTTTGCGCACCTTCGCCCGTCGCAGACGCCGGGGCGCTGCGCCTGTAATCGGGATCGTCGGCGTCGACGTTGGCTTGTTTCGCTCTCGTTGATTTATTCGACTTGGGCTTCACCTCCAATTTCTCAACCTTATCCGCCAACTCCTTCGCGGCGGCGGCGACGTCGTTCGCATCCGCCGCGCAATCGCGCGCGTAGTGTCCCTGCATCCCACACCGTCTGCACGCCCCCTTGACCGGTTTTGATTTGGCCTTTGTTTTCGGCTCGACGCTCCGCTCGGCTCCGCTCAGCGCCGGCCCTCGGCGATAATCCGGATCGTCCAGATCCGCCAACGACCCTCGCACGCGAGGCACATCGTCCTCGTCGTCCCCAGAGCTTAGCGTCGCGTCCAATCCCGCGTCACCCTTGACGCCCTTACTCTTTCTCGCCTTGGCGTAGTCGCGCTTTCTCGCCGCGTCCACCAACTTGGAATGTTTCGCCTCCTCCACGTCCAACGCCGCCTTAAGAAACGAGTGCGCGCCCGGATTTTTCTTCTCCAATCCCGTCGCGAGCGCCACGCGCATCTCCTCGCGCAGATCGGCGAGCGCCTTGGACGGTTTTACGTTTGCCCCCAACTCTCGAGTCCGTCGTCTCGGTCCCGTCGTCCCGCCCGCTCGCTCCCTGCGCCGCGCCTCCTCGCGCGTGAGCCGACGGCTCTCATCGACGCGCGTGCGCGCGATCGCCGCGCGCTGTTGCGCCGCCCACTCGTTGGCTGCGCGCTCGGCGACGCGAGGATCGTTCGCCAGCTTTGCCGCCCGCTCGGCTTTCTTGCGAGCCTCAAAGGCGGCGGCGTCGACGACGGCGCCGGTCGCGTCGACGGGACGGTAGGTGAACTCTCCGTTCGCCTCTCGCGTGCGCACGAGCTCGGCGCCGCCGACGCGGACGACGTCCGGCATCGACGGCGCGAGAGGCGGCGACTGCGGCGGATAGCGTCGAGACGCGCGTGCGGGAATCGAACGCGATAACGAGAGGAGTGGAGGGATGCTCGGGGGAAATGAATGCAATCAATACAAACGCGTCGCAGTCGCTCGCGGGCGCGGTGGTCTAGACTAGTCGAGCGCGATGGCTGGAACGCGTCGTCACGGCGACGACACCGTAAACGGCGCGAAACGCTCGACGAGGGCCTCGGGACACGAAATCGGACGCATGGAGACGCCGTCTAGGCACGTACACGTGATGGAGGCGTATCCAACGCACGTGCCGTCGTTCGTGACAAGAGATTGGTGAAAAACAACCTGGATGCCGCGTCGCTTGATTTCGACGGAGGACGCCACCGTCCAGTTTGGAATCGTCGAGGCGGCGGCGCTCGACGTGATTCGCGCCGAGAACCGAGCCTCGAGTCGTGAAACAACGACGACGACACCGAACGCTTCTTTGAGCTCGCTCAGCGCGTCGGGTCCGCCGATCGCGTCCGTTCGACCTCGCTCGAAGAATCGCAGCGCGTCGACGTGCGAACAGCTCTCGCCGAGCGAACGTTCGCTTCGAAACAGTTTCACATCCGTCGTCGCGCGTTCGCTCGCCGCGAATGGACACTCCAGCGACAAACCACTCCCGTTCGATTCGTCTACTACGACGCCGTACGTGACGTCCGCGACGAGAAATAACGTCTCCTCGTCGTTCGCCGAGACGATTTCTTGCCGAAGCGTCGCCTCGCCGTTCTCGATGCGCGTCAACGTCGATCGCACGCGCACGACGTCCCCGAGCGTCGCCGCGCGCGCGTACTTACAATTTTCAATCTTCACGCACCTCGCGCGCGAGAAATCGAATCCAGACGACGCGTCTCGCGCCGCCTTCGTCGTCGCCTTCGTCGACTCGAACTCTTCGCACGCGTGCGCCAAGAATCTAAAGTACGTCGCATAGAAAACCACCCCGTACCCATCCGTGTGCTCGATGTACACGCGAAACTCACTCGTCGACGTCACCGACGCCGTCGCGCGCTCGTCCGCGGTCGTCGCCGCGCGCGCGCGCGGTCTTCTCGTCCCGAGTCTCGCGCCACCTCTGCCCACCGTCGCGCCTCCCCGCGCGCCCACCGTCCACACCGCGCGCGCGCCCGCGACGCGCGTCGCCATCGTCATCGTCGCCATCGTCCTGGCGCGTCCTCGCGCGTCCTCGCGCGCGTCGCGCTGTGTCGCGGTCGCGCGCGCGTTCCCAACCAACGACCGTGAAAATCATCAATCGTCACTTCGCGCCGACGTCCGACCCGCGCGACGCGACGCGTTCGACGCGCGCGCGACGCCATCGATGTCCGTCGTGCTTCGCGCCTCGGTCGTCAAGCGCGAGCGTCAGACGAACCTTCGCCTCGCGTGCGTCGCCCTCGAGCGCATCGTCGCCGATGATGCCGACGCGCTCGATTCCACCGCCGACGCCGTCCCGCGCGTTGACGCGCGCGCGAGCGCGTCGAGAGCGGCGAACGAGGCGTTACTCGCCCGCCTCGACGCGCGCGGCGGTGAGCTCACGATCGTGGGGTTTTGGGAATCGAAGGGGATGTGCGATCCGCTCGCGGCGTTGCACTTTCTCTCGCGGGACTCGGGAGGGGCGCCGTCGTTTCGGTGCGCGCCGAGCGATGCGTGCGACGATGAAGAGCGTGAATCGATCCAATCGTTACACGGGGAGATGTTGGAGGAGAATAAGACGGCGGTGGTGCAGATGAAGGGGGAGGACGGGACGCGCGAGTTGCACTTGGTGGCGGTGCCGAGAGGCGCGAGCGAAGACGAAGGCGAGGGACCGTCGACGGCGGCGGTAAAGGTGGCGACGACGATGGACGTCACGCGTTTCATCGCGTTCGAGACGAAAGAGATGGCGCCCGCGTACGCGATGCCGCTGTTGAAACACAACAGGTTGGTCGTGGTGCTCGATTTAGACGAGACGCTCGTGCAGGCGACGACGTTGCACGCGCTGGATAGACGCATCGAGAAGACGCGCGGGCGCATGGTGAGTCTGATGAAATTCGATCACAACAATCCGCGGGCGTCCGCGGTGATGGTGGAGGAGGTGAAGAAGGAGCGAATGGCGTGCGAGGTGGCGCTCAGGAGGTTACAGACGGATCGGGCCATGTTGGCGCAGTATTGCGTCGAGGGCGCGGTGACACTGAATAATCGACGATCGGTGACGATTCCAGAGATTGAATCCCTCCCAAACGGCACGCAGAGACTTAAAAATGTCATTCGCATGCCGAGTCCGCACATCAAGGGTGGGATGATCGTGTTCACGGTGATCAATCCCGCCGATCCCGGCACGGCGATGTTGGTGCACGTGCGACCGGGATGGGAAGAGTTGCGCAAGTATCTGTCCGGACAGGATCGACAGTCCAAGCGCGCCGAGGTGTTCGTGTGCACGATGGCCAACATCGAGTACGCTCGAGAGATGTGTCGAATATTGGATCAACACGGCACCGTTTTCGATCCCGCGCAGCTCGAACACAGGGTGAAATCCGTCGCGCCGAACGAGTTAAAATCCCTCGCGCGGACGTGCGGCGCGCACTTCCCCACCGAACTCGCCGTCATCGTGGACGACAGAACGGCGGTGTGGGAACCCGGGGCGCGTCCGCATATTCTCGCCGTGACGCCGTTCATGCCGTACGGCAACGACGTCGAGTACGGGACAACCATCGAGCAACACGAGGCCCGAGGCACCGGAGGCGTCCTCGGCGCGGCGCAAAATATGATGGAGACGCTTCGATTGCGTTGGCACATGGATTACGAAAAGTTTGCGCACAAGGCGAGAAAACACATCCAAGACACGGCGGCGCACGGTGCGCTGCGTCCACCGCCGTCGGCGACGAAGACGGACGAGGACGCGTCGGCGACGATGTCGGCGAGGGACGACCACGCCGCCGAGGGCGACCACGCCGCCGCAGCGCGCGGGCCGGCGGACGCGCTTCGCGCGGATCACGCGCGTAAAAAAGCGATTCATCTCTTTTATCCACCGAACGCGGCGGATTTATTGACGCCGCTCATGGAGGCTGGGGCGAAAGAGGCGGCGTTATCCATCGCCGAGCGCGGCGGGGCGGCGAGAGCCGCCGCCGGCGCGGGGTCGCGTCTCGCCGCGGCGTTGGGGACGTTGGATCGAAACAACAAGACGAAGATTGGCATGCAAATGGCCAAGAAGAGGGCGGACGCGGACGCGGAGGGGGACACCGATTCGAAGAACGCGACGAACGACGCGGAGGTGAAAAGTGAGCACGTTGAAAAGGAGAGTAAACCTCGGTTTAGGCACATCGACATGGCGGAGATTTCCGTAAAGACGCCGGCGACGAAGACGACGAGGACGACGAGGACGGAGCCGACGTCGCCTGCGAAGAAAGTCTCGCCGAAAAGTCAAGAGAAGACCTTGTCGGGGAAGAAGCGGTCTCGCGGGGAGGCGTCTGATTCGGAGAGTTATTCCGAGCCCATCTCGGAGTCCGAACCCGAACCGGAGGACGAAGAGGAAGACGAGGAAGACGAGGACGAGGACGAGGATGAGGACGAGCACGAGCACGAGCACGAGCACGAGGAAGACGTCGATGAAGAGATGGTGAATGGCGACGACGACGAATACCATCAAGAGGAGGAGCTCAAAGCGACCTCTCCCAAGAGAGGTCCGAAGCCGAAGAAAGCGCCCGCGAAACGCGCGGCGAAGGCGCGAAGCAAGTCTCCTACAAAAAAGGCGTCGGTTATGCGGCAAGCGCTTTCTTCGAAAAGAACTTCATCAAAAGCTAAATCCGTGCCGGCGAAGAAGTCTCCGGCAAAGCCAGCTAAGCCGGCGAAGGTTTTTCGAAAGGGAACGCGCGAATCGACTCGTCTTTCGCAATCGCAATAGGTCCTCGCCGTTGAAAAGTCTAGCTCTACGTACTACACTAGCAATACTCCGCGTAAATCGATAAATTGTGCAAATTAATTTAGAATCCTCCGCTGTCGCGCTTCGGACGTCCGCCTCGACCACCGCCTCGACCACCGCCTCGACCGCCGCCTCGACCGCCGCCGCGTCGTTCCGATCGTTCCTCACTGTCGGCGGCGCCGCCGGCGACCGCCGCGGCCGCGGCCGTCGCGGCTTCGGGATTGTCCTCGAGGAGCACCTCCTTTCGACTGAGACGCGTTTGTCCTCTGCTGTTGATCTCGATCACTTTCACGTCGAGCAAGGCGCCTTCAGACGTGACGTCGGCGACATTCGGGACGCGCGAGACGTCGAGCTCACTGATGTGCACCAATCCCTCGAGACCGGGTAAATATTCCACGAAGCATCCAAACTCGACAATCTTTTTGACTTCGCAGTTGCGATAGATGCGACCAATCTCCGGCTCGACGATCATGCCCTCGATCATGGCGATGGCAGCTTCGAGATCCGCATCGCCGCCTCCGCTCACGAACACCATCTCTTTCTCCTTGTTCACGTCGATGTTCTCGGCGCCCGTCTTCTCCATGATGGAACGAATGGTTTCGCCACCTTTTCCGATGACTTTGCCGAAAAACTTTTCCGGCACGGGAATGGAGAGAATCCTCGGCGCGTACTTGCTCGCTTGGCCCGCGGGCGGGGGATTACACTTGTCCATCTCGCCCAAGACGTGGACGATGCCCTTTTGCGCCTCTTCGAGCGCCGTCTTCATGACGTCGATGGTGATGCCCTCGACCTTGATGTCCATTTGGAACGCCGTGATGCCCTCGGCGTCGCCGGCGACCTTGAAGTCCATGTCGCCGAGCGCGTCTTCCGAGCCCAAGATGTCGGTGAGAACGATGGGCTCGAGCTTCTCGCCGCCACCGGCCGCTTCGGAACCCAAGATGAGACCCATGGCGACGCCGGCAACTTTTCTGCGAATGGACGAAAACGGAGACGCGGTCAGAAGCGAACACGAAGAGACGAGACGACAAGGAAAACAAATCCAGTGAATATCCACGCGGCTTTCGATCGCAGTTTGGGTGAGTATGACGAATCAGCCCAACTCGCTTTTCGAGCGCTGGCGCGGCGGCGAAGGATCGACGCAAGACGCGTCGAATCGCGTTTAAATGTCGCCAAGTTATGACTCGATCTCTCTCCATACGCCGCGAGAGCGACGCGACGGAGAGCGTTCTTAAGGACCTGGCTTTGCAAGAAAAAAGAAGCGCGCTAACTCGCGCGCGGTGGAATAGAAACACGTACCTTTTAATGGGAACACCAGCGTCGAGCAGAGCGAGCGTGCCCGCGCACACGGTCGCCATTGAGGACGAACCGTTACTCTCCGTGATGGTGCTCTCGAGTCGGCACACGAACGGAAAGTCTTCCTCGCCCGGCATGACGGGCGCCAACGCGCGCTCGGCCAAGTTACCGTGACCGATCTCGCGTCGAGACGCGCCGCCGACTCGTCCGGTCTCGCCAACAGATGAGGGCGGGAAGAAATAGTGCAACATGAATCGCTTATCGTCGCCCGCTTCGACGTCGTCTTGTCTCTGGGCGTCTTGAGCCCCGCCGAGAGTGGCGACGCCGATGGCTTGCGTTTCGCCGCGAGTAAAGAGGGAACTGCCGTGCGTTCTCGGAAGAATGCCCGCTTCGCATGCGATCGGGCGAACCATCGTCGTCGTTCGACCGTCTTGACGGCGACCCTTGTTTCTGATGTTGTCACGAAGAGCGCGCGATTCAATCTTGCCGCACGCGTTGATGACGGCGGCAGCCTACGGCGTGTACAAAACAAACCAGGTCAGTCACCGCGTGCGATTTGCGAAAAAAGAAACAAGATTTAGAATGCGTGCAAAGGGCGCGTCCAGAAGTACTCGGCTGCGACACCAAGGTGGGCTGGCCGCCCGTTCGAAGCATTCACGTTTATATACGCGCTCGCAGTTGAGCCACGACCAACAAGTTCTCGAGAGAAACGGTGGTGACTATTCGGTAGAGCGCGATACTTGTTCGAGAAAAAGAAGAGCACATCACATGAACGTAATCGGTGGACGTACCTCGAATTGATCCTTGAGCGCCTCGACGGCGCGCTCGCGAGCGGCGCCGATCATCGCGCCTCGCTCTTGTTTGATGGGAATGATGATGGCCTTTTCCAAATCCTCCCCAACGAGAGCTTCGACCGCCTCTTCGACACCCTCCGGCTGAACGATGAGTTTGTTCATCATCTTTTCCGGAGCGATGCTCGCGGCCCACGCCTCAATTTCCTTGCACGCCTTGGACACCGCTTCGTGACCCTTCTCGATGGCTCGCAACATTTCATCCGTCGTCAAAAAGTCACAGAAACCTTCAATCATAAGCACAGCCTCGTCGGTACCGGCGAGCACCAAGTCTAAGCGAGATTCTTTCATTTGCGCCGACGTCGGGTTCACGATAGGTTCGTCAGAACCGGGCATTAAACCGACTCGAACCCCCACGACGGGCTTCTTCAGAGGAATGTCGCTCACCGCCAACGCCGCCGAAGCCGCGGTGATGGCCAACGCATCCGTCGATCGCTCCGCGTCAAAGCTCATCAACCATTGCAAAACTTGAGTCTCGTATCCCCAACCTTTGTGCATCATCGGACGAATCGGTCGATCGACCAATCTCGCCTTGAGCGTCTCGTTCTCTCGGAGCCCGCCGTCGCGCTTCTTGTACCCGCCTGACGTCTTCCCAGCCGCCGAAAACCGCTCCGCGTAGTTCACCGTCAACGGCACGAACGACCCATCCCCCGTGCAATCTCTCGACGCGCACGCCGTCGTATACAGCATCGTCTCTCCCTCGTACGCAAACACCGCGCCGTTCGCCTGCAAACCGATGTGCCCCGTCTCCAAACGAATCGTCGACTCACCGATCGTGAGCTCGAGCTCTCGCGCGTGTCGAACCGCCTGGCCGCCGACGTAGAGCTCATCCAACTGGTGTTCGGCGCCGCGCGCGCGAGAGAGTCGTCCTCGCGTCGTTCGCGCCGTTCTCGGCGTCGCCCGCGCGAGTCGACGTCCCTCGCCCGAACGTCGTTCGGCGGCGCCTCTGGCGTCGCCTCTCGTCGCCATCGCGCGTCGCGTCGGCATCAGCGCGCGTGCGGCGACCGTCATCGCGATCGTCGTCGCAGTCGCGAGCGAGCGAGCGCGTGTGCCGTCCGTCGTCGTCGTCGTCGTCGTCGTCGTCATCGTCGTCGTCGCGCGCGCCTCGTCCACGTTTATCACGGAGGTACATGTTCGGACATTCAAAACGCGTTCGGGTTCTTTACAACACTATCTATGGAAACGTGAGGCAAAATCAAAAGTTCAAACTGTATGGCTTTGACATGCTACACACTACGAGACGACCAGAGAGACGAAGTTTCGGACAAACGGTTCCAGCTTAGGGTCTCCTCGCGACGACCGTCGCGCGACCGCGCGCGCGCGCGTCCTCAGAACGACGGCGCGTGCGGCGATCGCGAGGGCGACCCCGAACCCGCTCGTCCGACTTCCCCGCGCCCTCTCCGTCGAGGAGACACCGCGAGGTCGACAGAGGCGGTCCGAAAACGCGAGACGGACTCGAACGGCGGCGGGTCGTCCGAGACGGAACGATCGCGACGACGACGGGTGCGCGCGACGACGCGATACGCGAGGGCGACGCGAGGGCGACGAGAACTGTGTGCGCGCGTCGAAGGCGCGGCGGTGCGCGGTGTTCGGCGACGGTGACGTGCGCGATGGGTGGGGAAACGTTCGGAGGGAAGATCGCGGCGGCGAGCGGCGAGCGGCCCGAGGACGGACGAGGACGCGAACGCGCGTGCGGACGCGTGCGCGCGAGCGTAGACGCGTGAGGCGTGTCAAGTCGCGCGCGGGGTTGGATCGGGTCGGACGACGTGGACGCGAGGGACTGGTTGACTGACGAGTGAGACGCGTTTTCTACTGGGACAGCGATCGTACGCGAAGAAGCTTCGCGTAAAGAGAGAAAAGAGAGAAGAAGTGCGTCATGTCGACGCCTCCGCCGCAGAAAGGACAAGGTGTGCCGCATCCGCGCGCGAACGCGGGCGGTAAGGATGGAGAGGAGAAGAAGGTGATTGCGAGCGCCGGCGTGGGTGTGCCGCCGCAGCAATTCATGTTCGGGACGATGAACATGGCCAAGGGTCCGGGTGGACAGCCGGGCATGCCGGGTATGCCGCCAGGTGGACGGCCGATGGGAACGCCCATGATGGGCATGATGCCGCCGGGCGGCAAGCCGGGCATGCCGGGTATGGGCATGCCGCCGGGTCAGATGTTCATGCCGGGAAGCGCTCCGTTTCATCCAGGGATGATGATGGGTGTGCCACCGATGGGTATGCCCGCGTACGCCAAGCCGCCGGGAATGAAGCCACCGTCGTCGCCATCGACGCCGCCGGTGAAGGCTGCGAGCAAAGCGATCAAGATTGTCAATCCGAAGACCAAGCAAGAGGTCAAGGTTGGCGCTCCGGCGACTCCAGCGGCGGCTCCGGCAGCAACTCCAGCGGCGGCTCCGGCAGCAACTCCAGCGGCGGCTCCGCCGGCGACTCCAGCAGCTCCGCCGGCCGCCGCGCCTGCTGCCGCCCCTGCACCGGCTGCCGCTGCACCGGCGCCTGCGGCTCCGGCGCCTGCGGCTCCGGCGCCGACGCCGGCCCCAGTGCCTGCGAAGCCTGCGCCGGTCAACTTTGCGGCGATGGCGGCGAAGCCCGCCGCCCCGCCGAAGCCGACGCCTGCGCCGGTCGCACCGAAGGCCCCGGAACCGAAATCTTCGGAGCCACCGGCGCCGAAGGTCACCAAGCCCGAGGAAACGAAGGCGCCCGTACCCGCTCCGGTCAAGCCTGCTGCCCCGACTGCTGCCGATATTTTGCGAAAGGCGCCCGAGGCACCCAAGCCGCAGCCGCCCAAGCCAGACGAACCGCAGGAACCGCCGAAGCACAGAGCTGTCGAACAACTGGCCGAAGCCGTCGCAAAGGTCGACTTGAAGAAGTCAGAGTCTGCGTCCAGCATTGCTTCTGATGTGACCTCGGACGCTGGATCGGACGCGACTTCGGAAACCGTGACGCGAACGCGCTCTGCGCCGCCCGCGATCACGGAATTCACTCTGGCCGCGAAGCCGGCGGATGGTAAGTACACCCTTGATGAAATGAAGGCGATGCGCGACTCTCCGCTCGCTCAGACGAAGCCCTTGAACTGGGTCGTGCCGGATGACACGGACTACTGGCCGGTTCCCGGTTTCATTTGCCCACCGGGTGTGCAGTCCTTTGGTGGAGGACGTAGTGGTGGACGTCGCGGCGGTAACCGCGGCGGTGGTGGTTACGACAAGAAGGGAGACGATAAGTGGGCGCATCGTCAACTTCCCGCGGACGGCAGACGAGGTGACCGCCGCGGTGGCGGGGGATACAACCAGTCTCAATACCGCATTCCTCCGGGCGAGTTGCCCAAGTTGCACAAGACTGATAAGAAGTACGTCATCGGTGTGGTCGATGACGAGGAACAGAAGCGGCAACGCGCGTTCAAGGCCATTCTCAACAAGCTCACGCCTGACAACTTTGAGAAGCTTCTTGAAAAGATCATCGATGTCGGCATCACCGAGGTTGAAACCTTGGTTGGCCTCATCGGCCAGTTGTTCGAAAAGGCTCTGCAAGAGCCGACGTTTTCTTCCTTATACGCCCAATTGTGCCGCGTACTTTCTGATCGCTTCGAAAGCGAGGGTGTAGAATTCTTAGATCCAACTGCCGAGCAAGGACAGCAGGCTATTACATTTAAGCGCGTCCTTTTGAAGAAGTGCCAGCAAGAGTTCGAGTCTGGCGACAAGGCCATCGCGAAGGCCGAAGCGGGTGAAGATGAAGAGGATGAGAAGAAGGAAGAAGAAACGGAAGGCGAAGAAAAGACTGAAGAGAAGAAGGAGCTCGAAGAGGGCGAAATCGACGAGCCGCCGAAGCCGAAGACGGAGGAAGAACTTGCCCTTGAAGAGCGACGCAAGCAGCTCAAGAGAGAAGAAAGGATCCTTCAAGCGCGCAGACGTATGCTCGGTAACATTCGATTCATCGGTGAATTGTTCAAAAAGTCCATGCTCGCCGAGGGTGTCATGCACACGTGCATCATGAAGCTTTTGGGCGACGGCAAGAGAGAGCCGACGGAAGAGGATGTCGAAGCCTTGTGCAAGCTCATGATGACTGTTGGTGTTCAGCTTGATACACCGAAGGCGAAGGCGTACATGGATGCTTACTTCAACCGCATAGCACATCTGAGCAAATCGGCCGAATTGTCATCTCGTCATCGATTCATGTTGCAAGACGTCATCGATACGCGCTCCAAGGGCTGGCGCGAGCGTCGCAAGCAGGAGGGACCGAAGAAGATTGAGGAAGTTCACCGCGACGCGCAGCGACAAGCGATGGAGCAAACGCGCCGCGCTGGTATTCGACCGGAACGATCTACGTCGTTCGGCAATCTGTCCCGCTCTGATAGTCGAAGAGGTGGTGGTGATTTTGAGCGTCCGCCGAGCCGCGGCGCACGCGGCGGAGACGATCGAGGCAGTTTCCAACGCTCTGATTCTCGAAGTGGATTCGGAGGCGACCGTCGCGGTGATGTGAGAAGTGGAAGAGACTTCGATGCTCGATCCACAATTCCTGCACCGAACAGAACCGTTCCTGCTCCCAACAGAACGGTACCGGCGCCCTCGTCGGCTGTTCCCGCTCCGAAGACAGCGATTGAAGAAAAGGAGTCCGCCGGCGACGATGAGGCGTTCATCGCCGAGCGCAAAAAGATCACGGAGTACTTCTATGACGACAAGGACGCGAGTGAAGCCATTAAGGAGATCGCCAAGTGGAGTGGCGCGCGTATCGTCGGTTTCATTGAGTACTTCTTGACGACGAGCTTTGAGCGACGCGACATGGATTGGGACGCCGCGTACGGTCTCGTACGCGCTCTCGCCGCCTCTGACGGTCCCATGTCCGGCGCGCAATTGATCGAAGGTTTCGAACCGCTCTTCAACAACATCGAAGACGTCATGTGCGATCTTCCCAAGGCTGGTGAGCACATCGCCGCGTGCATCGCCGGTCCCGTCCTCGACGGTTCGTGCGCGCTCGCCGACGTCGCCTCCGCCCTTCGCAAAGCCACCCCAGATGGAGAAGAGCCCGGATACACCTTAGCCGAAGGCTACGCCCTCACGCTTTTCGCGCACACGCTCGCCCAAGTCCAACGTCTCGCCGGCGACGACGACTCGGCGAAGATGCCCGAGCTCCTCCGCGCGTCCGGCGTCGCCCTCGCCGATCTCCGCGGCGACGTCGACAAGGAGGACGACACCGTCGTCCCCAAACTCATCGAAAAGCTCGGTTTGCGCGGCGTGCAGTAGACGATACTTCATCCAAACTATTGAAAAACAACACCATTATTCATAGCACACATCACGCGGACGAACCCCTCGGCGTCCTCGACCCTCGCCTTTCGCCGCGTTATCCGATACCGATGCGCATCGCGGCGATTACGTTTGATAAAACAAAAAAACGTCCCTAAACCCTCTATTAAAAGGCATAATTACTCATACGAGAATACCCGCACGTGAAAAAGTGCTCCGCGTAAAAGTGCACTTTCGCGAACGCGTCGTCCCGTGGGTGACGTCGCGTCGGACGCGCCCGCAGACGCGCTCGCGCGACCGTCGTGGTTCGCGCGCACCCGCGCGAGCGCTCGCGAGGCGTCTCGCGTATTCACCCACCGTTCGCGCGCGGCGACGCACCGCGCGATCGATCGCGCGTCGCGCCCCGCGCCCGCGTGCGCTCGAGCGCGCGAAGAACGGTCTGCGGAGAACATCCTCGCGCGCGGTGCTCGTGCGCGTCGACGCGGCGCGGACGTCGCGGCGAACGCGCGGAGACGCGTCTCGCGCGCGCGGTCGGTGAAGGAATTTAGTCGTCGTCGTCGAGTCGATCGCGCGTCGAGTCGCGACGCGTGCGCGCGCGAGGCGAGGCGAGGATCCTCGCCCCGAATCGGTGGGACACCGTCTTGATCTGGGAGTGGGGTGTTTGACGAGTCATGTCTCGTCAAGAAGGTGTTCCAGACTGTCCCCGCGCGACGAGCGCGAACGACGACGACGACGCGACGCGACGCGACCGCGTCGCGGTCAAGGCGTCGAGAGACGAGCACGGACGACAGGTGTCGCCGGATTCGCAGCTCGAGGGCACAAAGTTTGGAAAGGCGGAGAGCGCGGAGCCGTCTCTGGACACGGAGCGCCGCGGCGAGGCGAGGGAGGAGGACGTCGCGACGACGGGATCGAGCGCGGGCGTCGAAGGCGGCGCGCATTGCGGGTCGTTTCACGCGTCGGAGACGGCGATGATGAGCGTCGGTGGATCTGCGGGACCCGCGGCGTTGAGACGGTCGGCGTCGAGGCAACAAATCGACCGTCTGTTGAACGAAGCCATGTCGAATTTTCACGCCACCGGACCTCTGGTGAATCCTCTCGAGCGGACGCCGAGTTCGAGCTCGATGGACATGCGCATTCGATTCGTGTGTGAAGCGAAAGGTTTTGATTACGGTATTTTTTGGGCGTACGATGACGACAAAAAGTCGCTCAAGTGCGCGAGTACAACCTGTCTCAGCGTGGAGGCGATGGGCGTCAACTTGTTTGTAGAGACGTCGAGCACGATGTTCGCTCAATACAGCATGGGTTTTGGAATGCCTGGTCGAATCGGGTACACCGGCAACTACGAATGGCACGAAGATATACGTCAACTGCCGACGTGGAGCTTTCAACGCAAGCGTCAGGCTGAACAAGCCAACTTGCGCACGGTGATCGGCGTCCCTCTGGATCACGGCGTCGTGGAGTTCGGTACGCGCTCCATCGCCGATCACAACGTGGCGACTGTTCAGTATATACAAAAGTTGTGCCAGGTGTCTCAAACCACATGATTTTGGAACGAATCTGAGCTGCGAACCACGCCGATGGATTCCCTTTTACTCATTTATTTTGCCCGGAATTTTTGCTTGCCATTGCGCGCACTGTACGATAGGATTGTTATACCAACTTCCATCCGATTACATCATCTCTACGCGAGGCGTTACATCTAAAACGAACGTCTAAAGTTCATCCTTTCGCTCGTCGGGCGCGGCTGAGTCCAGTCTTGTTAACAAACGTCGGAGGATTTTCTTTTCCCGAATGCGCAACTCGACGGCGGAGACGCTTCTGCGCAGCTCTCGAATCTTCATCTCGATGCGCGCGCCCTCTAAGACCGGCATGCCTTGACGCTCGAGCGCGTCAGCGAAATCGATGACAGATTGACGCATCGATTCGAGCGCAGCCTCGTCTTCGCTCAGCGTCGTTGGATACCTATCGACGCGTTCGCGAAGAAACTCGCGCAGCGACGCGCGCGATACGTTTTGAGGGAGACCTTGCTCGTCCACGTCGACGTGACGCCCGTGTGAGACTTCGATGTACGCGGCGAGCAAATCTAAGCTTTGCTCTCTCGCGGCGAACGGGACGCACACGCGCCAAGGCACTTGGAAACCCGCGTCGCGCAGATTCTTCTCAAACTTCTTCTTCTTTGGTTCGAGCACCATCAAAACACAATTTCGAGGCGACTCCTCGGCGACGTCGGGCACGTACCCGAAGTGCTGTAAAGATTCCGCGACGTTCATGTCGCCCAGACGCTCGCACAGTTCCTCGCCCGGTCCGTAATCGCGCTTGGCGTACACGACGACTTGATCCGCGTGCGGATCGTACACCGCGAACGACGTCTTCTCCTCCTCCTCGCCCTCGTCGCCGTCGCTTCCATTCGCCGCGGCGTCCGGCGCCTCGGCGCCCGGCGCGCACTCCCGTATCATGTCCAACACGGGCACCAGCGCCAATCCCTCCTTCCCACTCACCCGCGTCGCCCTCGCGTGCGCCAGCGTCCACGCCCATCGCAGCGCCGGCACGGTTCTTGCCGCCGACGACTTGAACACGTCCGTGTACACGTCAAACACCCGCATCCGCAGCGCGTTCGACACCGTATTCAACAACTTGAACTCATCCACGATGTCCCTCTCGTACGCATCGCTCCCACGCAATTCCTTCGCCGTATCGTCGCTCCAGTGCGACGGCGTATCGAATTCCTCCGGCCCGCTTCTGAAATAATCCGCGAACGCGCTCGCCTCCCCCATCTCGTACCGTTCGTACAACAAACACACGATCAACGCCATCTTATCATCGCTCCCGTACGAGCTTCGCAACGACGCCAACGCCGCGCCCAATCCCTCAGTAGGAGAGTATCGAGACGGGTGCAGCGTCGCGTTCCACGCCACGCGCGCGTACGCCTCCATCGTCTCCACGGGCGCGCGCGTCGTCGTCAGCCCCAATCGACGCGCCCCACCGTCGACGACGTCGTCGCGTTTCGTTCGAGGGAGCGGCTCGACGCCGTCCGAGAGATCGACGTCCCCGCGCGCGACGGCGTCGTCGATCCATCGCGACGCGCGCGCGCGCATCGTCGATTCGTGCGCCCGCGCGCGCGGGAGCGTCGCGAAAGCGACGACGGCGAGGACGGCGAGAGACGCACATCGCGCGATCGATCGACGCCGTCGCGCGCCGTCGACGCGACGGCGCATCGTCGTCGACGGTCGGTGGTGTCTCGCGCGCGATCGGGTCTGACGCGCGATCGACACATTCGCGACGAGACTCGACGACGCGCGCGAGACACCACCGCGAGCGCGCGCCGCGACCGGCTCGCGCGCGAGACGCCACCGCGGGGATTCGCGCGCGGGCGCTCGAGACGACGGGACGGGCGCGCGCGCGACGACGGGACGGGCGACGACGATGGCGACGCTGAGGTTTTCGACGGCGACGGCGACGCGTCGGCTCGCGCGCGGCGGCGCGCGGACGACCCCGACGACGCGATCGCGAGGAGAGTCTCGCGCGGGACGCGTCGCCGTGCGTCGCGCGGTGAGCGCGTCGTCGATGGACGGTGGGCCGAGACGCGAGGACGACGACGGGACGCCGAGGGTCGACGGGACGGACGCCGACGTCGACGTCGACCGAGCGGTGGTGGACGCGACGAGCGGTGACGCCACCGCGGTGGACGCGACGGTGGAGGGTGGTGTCGCGACGCGGGACGTCGACGTCGAGGCGACGGAGACGACGGAGGGGCGTGAGGTGAAGGACGCGCGCGCGTTGGCGCCAGAGGCGACGACGGCGACGGGATCGAGAACCGCGTCGTCTGGTGGGAAGAAGAAGCGATCGACGTCGGCGAAGACGAAGAAGAAGAAGAAAGCGGTGCAGGGCCAGCGGACCAGCGGTGCGCCGGCGATGAGCGTGGATCCGGTGGTGATCGGCGCCGGCGCGGCGGCGCTCGGCGCGGTGGGATATTTCGCGTGGACCAAGCTCAAGGGCGGCGCCGGCGCGGGCGGCGGTGGAGCGCCGCCGAGCGTCGGTGGAGGTCAAGGCGGTGACGCGAGCATCGGTGGTGGTGATGCTGCGGGCGCGGACGTGGCGGTGGAGGGAATGACGCTGTCGGCGATGGGATTGTCGAGCGGCGGCGACGTGCCCGTGACGAGCGACGAGGGCATGGACGGTCCGGTGTCCGCGGCGCCGGCTAAGAAGGAGAAACAGAAAAAGGTCATCACGCGAGAGGCGAAGCGAAGACTCCGAGACGTCATGGATGAACTTCGACGCGTGCAGACGGTGGACGTGAGCGGGAAGAATCTCGGCGACGAGGGCGCGTGTTTCATCGCCGAGGCGTTTGCGTACAACAACGTCGCCTCGTGCGTCGATTTGGGCGCAAACGGTATCGGTGCGGAGGGCATCACGGCGTTGTGCGAGGCGCTCAAGTGTAACGATACGCTCACGATGTTGTCGCTCGCGAGTAACGCGCTCGGTGACGAGGGCGCGGTCGTGTTGGCGGAGTACTTGAAGACGGATCAAAAGATTACGACGCTCAACCTCAACGCGTGCTCCATCGGTGACGAGGGCGCCAAGGCGCTCGCGGAAGCACTCAAGACGAACACGACCATCACGTCTCTCGAGATGAACAACAACGTTATCGATTACGAAGGATCGGGCGCGCTCGCGCAGGCTTTCGCTCAAAACTCGACGGTCGAGTTGCTCGCATTGAGCGGCAACTACGTCGGCGCGCTCGGCGCGTCCGCTCTCGGCGCCGCTCTCAAGGACAACACGGGTTTGCGTTCGCTTCAACTCAACGGTAACGACATAGGAAACGAAGGCTGCATCAAGCTCTGCGAAGGTCTCGCCGCTCGCTCGAAGAAAATCAGCAACTTGGATTTGGGTAACAACTCCATCGGCCCCGACGCCGGACCGGCGCTTCGCGACTACCTCAAGGATGACGATTCGCTGACCCATCTGAACTTGTACATGAACGAGCTCGCGAACGATGGTTGCGCCGCCATCTCCGAGGCGCTCAAGGATAACAAGAAGATTGAGTCTCTCGACATTGGCGGTAACAACATCGGAGGTTTCGGTGCGGAGAAACTCGCCGAGGCGTTGCGTGACAACTCCGCGCTCGAGACGCTCGAGCTCGGTTACAACCCCATCGGCGTGCCCGGTGGAAAGGCGCTCGCGGAGACGGTCAAGTTCCACGGTAAATTAAACACCATGCGCATGGGTTGGTGTAAGATTGGCAAGGAGGGTGGCTACGCCTTCGCCGACGCCATCAAGTACTCGTCCTCGCTCGCCGTGTTGGATTTGCGCGGCAACGATCTCGGAGACGACGGCGTCGCCGCCCTCGCGCAATCCCTCAGTGTCGTCAACGAAGTCTTAACCAACCTCGATCTCGGATACAACGAAATCAAGGACAAGGGCGCGTTCGCTCTCGCCCAAGCCATCAAAAACAACGCGGAGGGTTCGCTCCAGACGCTTAGCATCAACAACAACTACCTGACAAAGTTTGGCGAGGTCGCCCTCACCGAAGCCATCGAGCTCGTGGAGGAGATGAACGCCGGTCGCGATTTGTACATTCAATTTTGATTGCACGCACGCGCATTCCAGAATTGTTTCTTCTCTAGGAGATCGAGCGCGCCTCGCCGTTGAGTTTCGTTGGCCATTTAACAAAAAAAACGACAGAAATGATTGATTGATAGATTGATGAACGCCACAAAACAAACAAAATCAAGCGCTCAAGGGAATGGCACTTTACGCCTCCGACGACTCGCGAACGTTCGAGTCCTCGCGTTGTGTCCAGCCTCACCGCCTCGCGCGCGCGACGCACTTACAATGTGACGGTTGGTGCCCACACGTCGTGACGCGCGCGACCGTGACCATGCCCACGATCGTCTTCGTGAGGCACGCGCAGAGTGAATACAACGCCGTGGGTCGAATTCAAGGACAGATTGATTGCCCGCTCGACGACGTCGGACGCGCGCAGCTCATCCGTGGGGCGCCCGCGGTGGGGAGACATCACGCGGACGCGCGCGCGGTGTACGCGTCGGATCTCTCTCGCGCGCGCGATACGGCGCGCGCGATCGCGGATGTGCTCGATGTGGAGGTGATCGAGGACGCGCGCGTGCGAGAGCGACACTTGGGGGCGTTGCAGGGGATGGCGGGAGGAGACGCGGCGCGTTTGGCGCCCGAGGCGCGCGCGGCGTGGCGATCGAGAGATATCGACGCGCGCGTGCCGGGAGGGGGGGAGACGTCTCGGGAATTGGACGCGCGTGTGCGGGCTTTTTTTCGGTCGATCGTTTCGGAATACGAGGAAAACGACAAGGTGATTTGCGTCACGCACGGAGGCGTGTTGGGATGGTTGTTTCGACGAGGCGTCAACGGGGACGAGAAAAAGTTGTGCGGGATGCGTCGAGGCGTGGGGAACCTCGCCGAGTGCGTCGTGCGCGTGACGGCGTCGGACGACGGCGCGTGGCGGTGCGTGTACGAGACGTGGGCGTCTGGGAAATTTTTGGAGGAAACCACGCGCGTCGCCGACGACGTCGCGAGTTGACGCCCGCCGGCGGCCCGCGTCGCCAGTGGGCGACGCGCGCGAGGTGCGCACGCTCGACGCTCGCGAGTTCGTAAACGTCGCGTAGAACGATCGATGCGCGCGCGCGTGCGCGCGATGACGCCCAGAGCGGCGTCAGGACGGTTCGCCACCCACTCGGCGAGCGCATCCACGCTCCGGAACAAAACCGCACGTTTTCCGTCGCGCGTCTCGCGCGCGCGCGTCCACGCGCGCGCGGACGCCACCGCCGATGAGCTCATCGAACGCGCGACCACGCTGACGGACGATCTCAAGGCGATGAAGACGACGATGCCGACGATTCGTCGTGTCGTGGCGGGGAACAGGAACGATCTCAAGGCGCTGCAGCTCTATCAAGACGCGCTCGAGGGTCGCGTCCCGGACGACTTCGACGCCATGCAAAAGCTCGAAACGACGTTGGATGATCTCGCGACGTACGTGCAGAGCCGCGCGGAGGAGGAGCAGTTTTGGGCGAAGAGAGAGGGTGAGGTTTCGTCGAGCATCGTGGATAACGCCGACCTGAGCGACGACGAAAAGCGCGAGGTGAGCGGTATGGTGGCCAACGTCGTCACGTGGGGCGTGCAAGGGGCCGTTTGGAACGCACTTATTCTATTGATCGCTTTCGTTTCTCTAGTGACTTTCATTCTACCAAATCAATGATTTGTTCGTTGGCCAAAGTTAACGCTAATTACGCGGTCATCGGCACCGAGTCGCCCGAAATTTCAGCCTTTGCGCGCATAGCCGATCGCACGACTTCGGGATTTTTATCCGTGATCATCTTTTTGAGGACTGATTCCACGGCTTGTTTCGTCGGCGCGTGCGCGGCGAGCGCCGCAAGCGCCGCGACCGCGTCGAGTCGAAGCAACGTCGACGACGTATCGTCCACCGCTTCGACGACGAGACGAAATAAACCTTCGACATCGAAGGGCACGTCGGTGGTGTCTTTCGTTTCCGACAGTAACCGCATCAAACCTACTATGCCTTTCAACCCTTCGCGTCTCCGTTCGCTGCTCAGCTGTGCGTCGAGGCTGCTCGCGCAAAGCTCGGCGCATTTCGACGCGTGCGGTCGAATCGCGTCCAAGGATTTCACTCGGTTCAACACCGTCGAAAGGACGCTCGCGGCCGCGGTCGCAGCCTGACCAGAAGATCGAATGCGCTTTTCAGCTTCGTACTTGGCTTCTTCCATGCGTTGGAGCGAGCCCGCGGCGCCCACGCCGGAATCGATATCGTCCACTCGCGTCGGCGTCGTTTTCAGTGCTTCGTCGACGACTGGTACAACCTTCGACATCAGATTTACGTAGTCACATCCTTCGATCGATGCGATGGCGACGATGCTCGAGTCGAGCGCGTGAAGCGCCGCCTTGCGATAATCCGATTTCGTTCGTTTGCTTTCGGCCAAAAGCGCGTCCAAGGTGCTTTGTACGTCGATTTTCTGTGGGCATCCCGTCGTGAGCGCCGACACGGCTTCGAGCAAACAAATCTTCCCTTCCCATATCCTTCCCGGGAGCTCGCTCACGAGCGTGACCATGACCTCTTGCGCTTTGGGTGCGATGACATCCGGAGATTTAAGGGCCATGTCTGTGAACACCTTCGCCGCTTGACGTTTGCGATGCCACTGACTCGACTTGAACAAATCCGACGTATTCTTCAAAATTTCGTCAAAGTACAGACGTAGACTCGCCGATACACCGCCCGAGTTTTCGTCCCAAACTTCGCGCCACTTAGCTTGTCCGGCATCCTCAGAGTCGTGGGCCCCGACGAAGGCGAGTGGGAGCACGAATGTCTTTTGCGGACTCAACGCGTCCGGGGCGCTTCTCGATAATTCAAGCGAAAGTTGCGCCGCGATGCCCCGCTCGCCGTCGGTTTCGCTCTTCGACAGACGCACGATCTCCTGCACGAGCGCGTGCACTTGTGGCTCTTCGGCGTACTTGGAGATGGCCGCGATCGCCGCCACGTAGCTCGCTCGAATGGCGGCGGACGCGTCGTTCACCGCAGATGTCAACAACATGTTGAAGAGATTCGCCGCGTGCGGACGCACTAGTCTTCCTCGTCGCATGCAAAATCTCTGGAGGAACCGTCCCGCCCCCGCTCTGGTGTTCAAACCGACGCCCGTTCTCAGAACGGAGGACATCGTGGACACGAGATCGGACATCACCGTCTCGTCGATGTGCGTCATTAAAAGATCCAACGTCTCGCCCATCGGAGTCGATTTTGCCGCGCGCAAGCGCATCGCTTCGAGCTTTTCGCTCGCCGCCTGCCCGAACGACGCCGCGTGTTGTTCAATGTAGTTTAATCTCGAATCTTCCATGCCCGACAACGATTCGAGCAACGTTTTCACGATGTCCGTGATGTGAGGCTTGATGGCGTCGCCGTCGGCGAATTTGACGAGTTTCATGATGACGTCCATGCTCAGCGCTTGCACTTCTTTCACCGGCGATATCAACCCTTTTTGAAGCAAGATCGGCAGCACGATTTCAATCGTCTCTTTCACCTCGGAAGGCCCGCTGTGATGCGCGTCACACAATCGCAACGTCAGCGACCGCAGCGAGCGGCACATGCCCTCGCCGGCGAGGCGCACGGTTTCCTTGATGTCATCAATGACGCGCAAACACACGTCCCACAATCTCGAGAGGTACGGTTTGACCTCTCTGAACGTTCTTCCGGACAAAATATCGCTCAATGAACTCGCGCTCGATTGACGCGAGCGCCAGAGTCGACTTCCGGATTCATTTAAAAGTTCCTCCATGATCGCGTCAAACTGCGCGTCCACCGTCGCCTTTGGAGAATCGACGAGCGATATCCAAATCCCTTTCACCGCCTCCTGCATCTTTGGATTCGGATCGTGCATCATTCTGTACAATTTCGGCACGAGCTTCTCCAAGTGCGGCGTCACAGCATCGCCCGCCTTTTTTGCGATGGACGCGAACCCGAACGCGGCGCCGCGAGACGAGTTCAACGCGCGTTGATGATTGGCCAAATCCATAAACTTGTAGATGAGATCCGGTTGTCCGATATCCGTCACCACGCTGCACAACTCTTGATACGTCGTGAGTGAGTTTTTATCCCCGTCACCGCTTCGCAGCGCCTTGTCGTCGATGGCGATCGTGCCCTCCTCGAACACCTCGGCGTCGTCGTCGAGTTTGACGTGACGCTTCTTCGGAGCGGCGCCGTTGAGCGTGCCCATCAGCGCCGCGAGCAATTCCTTACGCTGCGCTTCGTCGCCCATCTCGTACAAAACACTCATACCTCGACTCGCGAGCTCTTGCGTGAGTTCGTTTTGATCGCCCAAGAGCGACCCGAACGCTTCCTGCACGTCTTGAAGCATCATCGACACGCGCGGATGCCGTCCGCAGTGCGTGACGAGCGAGAGCAACCACACGCACGCCGCGCATCGCTTTTCGACGCGAGAGCTGTAAATGCACCGGTTGAAGATGGCGTCGAGCACCGTGCAATGGATGTGCGCGCGAGGATCGGCGCTCGGATCGTACACATCGACGTTCGCGTTCGCGTCCGGCGTCGCCGGCGCCGCGTCTTGCGAAGAACGCTCGTCATCCGTCGACTTGGCTGCCGCGCTCAGAGACGTGAACGACGTCGTGAGCACGCGATCGGCGTCGACGTCCACGCCTCCCCACGCAAACGCGAGCGCTTCCCCGATCGCAAACTGCGTGTCGTCGTTCTTGACGTCGCACAGTTCGAGTAAACGAGGCAATAACGCCGACGCGGTGGATTCGCGCGTGTCGGCTAGCAAGACGTATCCCGAGGCTCTCGCCGCGCGTCTCGCGACGTTCGGATCCGTGTTGCGCAACACATCGCCCAGGGCGGCGAGCGCATCGTCGATGACATCGGCGCGCAGCGGCGCGCGCGCGGCGGCGTGTCCGATCGCCTCGGCCGCGACGCTCGCCGCGGTGGCGTCGGCGCTCTGTCCCTTGCCGACGCGTCGCGCAACGTCAACGAAGATTCGAATTGCTCGCGCCGCGTCTTCTTCGGACGCGCACCCGGAACCGACCATGTATCCGCTCGCGCACAGCGCGCCCTCGCGGTGCTCGAGCCGAACGCCTCGCGCGTCGTCGGCGAGGACGTCCAAGGTTTCGTTCAAAAACGCCGCGCGGGCGTCCTCTTCGAGACGCGCCGCCAAGACGCCGCATAATTTCGCCGCGCGTTCGCGGGTTTCGTCATCCGTGTGCGCGATGAAGTGACGCAAACGAATTTGAATCGCGTTCAGCGTCTCTTTGGAGTCCAGAATCGACGGCGTTCGTTCGATCGCGTCTATGAGACTGAGCAGCGCCGCGCTCGCGAGCGTCGGCCCCGCCGATTTCACGAGACATCGATGGAGCAAGTTGCGGTACAGCGTCTCGGCGTCGTCCGTCAACGCTCTCGACGCGACGCGGTCGGCTCTTACGCACTCGTTCACGAACGCCAACGCCGCGCTCATGGCGTTTTCCGGTAAGATCAACGTCGCGTGAAGCGCGGGATTGACGCCCAACTCTGGAAGTCTTTCCAAGAGGTAGCGCAACACGGCGGACGCCGGCGGGTATCGCTCCAAGACGGCGGGCGTCTCGCCTCTGCAAAATGCCACGTACTCCATGTACCGGTAATGATCTCCCGAGAGATCGTCGAACATGTCGTTCTCGTTCGCCCACGATTTCGCAGTCACCTCTCTGTCGCATCCATCCCAGGGCTCGATGCGTAACCGCGGCGGCGCCGACGACGCGCGCGAAGAATTGCGGCGACGTAACCCGTTTCGACCCAACGTTTGCATCTCGTGTTTCGCGTCCCCCGACCCGAGTATGCACGCGTATCTCGACGGGACGTGCGAAAACGGAAACATGTCGTTCGCCCACTGCGCGCCGACGAGTCGTTTCGCCTTGTGTTCCGTGTCCTCCAGCGCGGCGACGACAAGCTCTTCCAGGCGCGTCTGCACGTACGTGGACGGCGATTCTCGGTAGGCGGATATTAACGTTCGTGCAGCCTCTTGGACGTACGATTTGACGCCGTCTGGTTCTTTTTCCAGCGCTTCGAATATGCGCTCGGCGAGCAATACATCCTTATTGACGCTCGATTTATCCCGCTCGGCGAGTTGAGAGAGCGCCTGGTAACAAAATCCGCGAAGCGTCTCCTGCGCGAACGTCACCGATTGATCGCCTTCGCTCGATCCGTCGGCGCGCGAATCTAAAATTTCGAGCATGCCGCTCATCAGCGACGGCGCGAACGCAAAGAGCTCTTCGTTTGTCGCGTGGCTCAACATCCAAACCGTAAACTGCATCCCGTACGCTTTTAATCTCGTCGTCGAAGTGACGTCATAGAGACACATCTTCACCGTTTCAATGTTCTTTGGAAACGCGTCCGCGGCCGCCATGGAACGCGTGAGCAGGTTCATGATTTTCAGCTTCACCGCGGGCGACGCCGGCAGTATTCTCGACGCCACGGGGACGTCCGTCGAGGAGCCGAGGAAGAGTCGAAAGAGCTCGTCCGCGATTTTCGGATCGTCCAGGTTGACGATGGGTCTGTTTGTCTCCCACGTGCACCGTCTCTTCAGTAATTCCTCGCCGCGTTTCGCCACCTCGTGATCGCTGTCGCACGAGGCGACGATGCAGTGCGTCAACATTTCCGATCCACTGACTAGAAAGCGCCTCGTCTCGCATCGCTCCGTCGACCCGTCTTCGCCTTCCTCCGACTCCATGTCGACGTCCGCCTTCTCCACGATCTCCGCGCTCGATATGAACTCTAACAACCTACGTTTCTTCATCGCCAACGACGCGGGCGTCGGCTTCTCCTTTCCCTTCCCCAGCACGCGTTCGACGGCGCTCGGACTGAGACTCGGCGGCGCGGTCAGCGCGGGCGCCGCTGCCTCGCGTCCAGCCTCTTCCCGATGCGTCGCCGCCGCCGCGCGAAGCACATCACCGGGCGCACCCTCCACACCGATCGACGCGTTCGCCATCGCGTTCAAATGCGTCTCCAATCGATTCGGCACCGTCGTCGCGCTCGTCCCGGTGGCGTTTGGCGCGTAACAGAAAAAATCCCGCGCACGTCTCAGAAACACCCGTCGATCGTCGTCGTCCACCAAAAACCCGACGTCTCGTCGAGGATCCCCTCTCGCGAGCGTCCCCAACGCGTCGAACGCCAATCGACACAGAACGTCGACGTGTTCGGCCGATCTCTTCGACGCGCCTCGCAGCGCTCGACTGATTTGGATCTCCCGCGTCTCCCCATCCGCGCGTTCGAACGCCTTCTCCACGTACACGAGCGCAAAGTTTCGAACCAAGGCGTTCGACGCGGTCACGTACGCCTCCACGATCGCCTCCAACGGCAGTCGCAACCCCGGCATCGCGTTCACGCGCTTGTTGATGTGTTTCAACAGATTCATGATTTTCGGCACCGACGATGCGTGCGTCGTCGCCAGCGACGCGATCGCGCGCGGGAGCAGCTTCGACAGCACTCCCTCGAGTCGATCGTCGTCCGTGAGCGCGAGCGACGCGAGCGCGCGCTCGATCGCATCGCTCTCCTCCTGGGCCGACATGGCGGTCGCGGCGCTGTGACGATTAACGTCTCTCGTGATGCGCCGTCTTCACTCTCGCGCGCGACTCGCCCGCGACGATCGACGACGTCATTCGGTGCGACGAATTTTTTCGCGTCAATCGCGCGTCTCTCTCGTCTCGAGTCGACGTCGCGCGCGCGTCCATCGTCGCGAGCGGATTCTTCGAGACGAGGACGGAAATAGAGTCGCCATGGGCGCGGGCGCGTCGAGCGAGCGTCGAGGCGGGACCGGTGAGACGACGACGGCGACGAGCGCGGCGTCGTCGTCGGCGAGACCGTGGCTCGGTTCGCGACGCGGCGCGGGCGCGGAGAGGAGGACGGTGTGCGTGTTCTCAGACGGCGCGCGATGCGTCGCGTCCCGAGGCGAATCCGACGCCGACGCCGACGCCGACGCCGACGCCGACGCCGACGACGCGCCGGCGCGGTGCGAACGCGTGGTGGGCAAATTGAGCGCGAGCGACGCCGAGAATCGCGAGACGAATCGCGTGCGGTGGCGGGTGCGCGTGCGCGATGGTTCGGAGGACGCGCTCGCGTCGGCTGATTTCGGCACGGCGTCGACGGCGAGATGGGATTCGCGGTGCGATTGGCGATTCGTGTTGCGAACGCGGGAAGACGACGAGGAAGGGTCGGTGTCCGTGTACGTGCAGAGGCGCGACGGCGCGCGAGGGACGGCGTCGAAGACGACGACGACGGCGGTGGAGATGTGTTTTGTGTTGGCCTTCGTCGCGAGGGACGGTTCTCGTCACTTCGAGACGTACCTATCGCGCATCTTTGACGGGGAAGGAGATTCGTGGGGCATCAAACACGCCTTCAAAGTGCACGAGGCACCGTGTCTCGTCAGCGCGCACGGAGACGTCGACGTCGAGGTGTGCATTCACGACATTCGCGCGTGTCGCGCGCGTCGATCGAAAGAGTCGGCGCCGGTGGCGTCGTCGATTCGATGTCTCAGCGAGGATTGTCTCTTGTTCGTGTTGGAAGACTTTTTCAGCGAAGACGAGGCTCAGGAGCTGATCAACATCGCGACGCCGTCCTTACAGCGGTCTCGCGTCACCGATGGAAAGTTTTCCGAGGGTCGAACGTCGTCGAGTTGTTTTTTGACCGGAGCTCGCGGACACTCGGACGTCGTGCGCGCCGTCGAGAGTCGAATTCAAAAGGTGGTGCACTTACCGATCGTCACGTCTCGACGGGATCACGGGCTGCATCAGATTGAACCGATGCAAATCGTCAAGTACGCGCCGGGCGAGCGATACACGGCGCACTACGACAACAGAGCGGGATCTCTCAAACGAACACTGACGTTTATGGGATATCTGCGCGAGCCGGAGAGCGGCGGCGCGACGCATTTTCCCAAGGCGATTCCTCTGTGCGGGAACACGGCAGATCCAGGCGGGATACGAATTTACCCGAAGCGCGGTCGCGCTATTCTGTTTTGGAGCGTCAAGAGCGACGCTCAGACGGAGGCGATGCGAAGCCTGCACGAAGCCGAGCAAGTCGAAAGAGGGTACAAATGGATTTTTACGCAATGGCTCTCCAGCGACGGTCAAGACGACGATGAATAACGCGCGCATCTGTGATACCGAGCGTCCTTTCTCTGTGGTCGTCTTCGCGTCCGCCGTCGTCGTCGTCGTCTCGCCGTCGTCGTCGTCTCGCCGTCTCGGAGAAGAATATCAATCCACGCGCGCTGCACCCCAATCTTCGCCGCGCGCGCGACCGTCGACGAGACGATTCGACCAAGACGGCCCACTACGGGTCTATTTAAAGGCGTCGCACCGTCGTACATCCATCTTGTATGTTTCGCGCGCGCGCGAGTTTCGAGTTTTCAGTGAACCAAAAAAAAGAACACCGCACCTTCCGACGCGCGTCGTCGCCGCGTCGCGCGCGATGACACCGACGCGCGCGCGTGAAGACGCCGCCGCGCGCCATGGAGAGGCGCTCGCCGCGTCGACGGCGACGGGCGGATGGGCGTCGAAGAACGCGCGGTTCGTGCTCACGCTATCGGCGTTCCTCGCGCTCGCGGTGCTCGCGTGGCGCGCCCCGGTGACGATGCCGATGCGTTTCGCGCGCGCGCGCGTCGACGGTACGTCGTCTGTGCTAGCGGTGGAGGAGGTACCGCGCGAGGCGCCGCGCGAGGCGCCGTCCGAGACGCCGCCCGCATCGCCGCCCGAGGCGCCGCCGCGAGATTATTGTCTCGAGCGCCTGGGGAGCGTGGAATTGGACGCGTCGGCTCGAACGTGGCGATATCCTCCCGAGTGCGCGGGCCGCACGCGCGCGTTCGACGCGGTGTCGGCGCGGGAGACGCTCGCGGGGAAATCGTTCTTGTTTCTCGGGAACTCGGTGTGTCGACGGTTGTTATACGCCGTCGCGCACGTCGCGGGCGGCGAAAACGCGACGTCTCTAAACGCGAGCGCCACGGGGGAGATTATTCAAGATATGGTGTCGCATAGATATTTTGAAGTGGGGATCGACGCGTCGGGGCGATGTTCGAAGCAGTACGCGTGCTCGACGTCGCACCGGGAGTTTACGTCCGATCCGGGGGATATAACTGAAACGTCCCTCGTGGAGATGTTCAATTGCGAGAAGGACGCTTGGGTCGAAAAACGACGAGCGATAGGAAATAGCGAAACGGCGTTGGGATTTATCTTCACGGGAACGCCGGTGTTACCGACCGTCGAAAGGGCTTTGGCGTTGTGGACGAATTTCGGCGATTCGAGCTTCGCCGCGTCGCCGTTGGATAATTATGATGTCTTCATCCTTCAAACGCTCATCGTGAGCGAGACGGACGACAAGTATTTTGAAAGTCTCGCGAAGAGTTTCAAAAAATTGATAGACAGACGTGAGGCGCTCGGTCGCCCCATTCAAATCGTGCTTTGGGGATCTCCGCACGTGAATGCGTCGCAGATAGACACCTCGACGATTTTGCAGGTGCTCGATAAATTTCGACCGTACGTGCGCGATATGGGAGTGACGATTCTCGACGTGACCTCCGTCACCGCGCAAGCGATTGAATTGCACCTAGGGCGGCACCAAGAGGGGAGCAGACATCACTTCATGGATTTCACCAGGTTGATGCTCGCGGACATGCTACTCAATACCATTCACGCCATCTCGTAGCCATTTTGTAGCCATCTCGTAGTCGCAGCAAAACGGGATGTACGAACGACATTCTTCAAATTGAGGAGCTCACATGTTATTGATAATCATTCCTCGAAAAAAAAACCGATTCTACTGTTGATATGATACACGAGAAAGCTAGACGCAGAGAAAGTTTGACGCAGAGTCGTCGAGCGTGAACATCTAGTCCTTGTTCTTCTTACTCTTTTTCGCACTCTTCGGAGAATCGCCTTCAGCCTTTCTCTTCTCCTTCTTCTCCTTCTTTTCTTTCTTTTCCTTCTTCGTCGCATCCTTGTCTGGGTTGTAAGAACGCGGAGCGGTGAGGAGCGCCGGAGCGTCCGCGTTGCGATCCTTGTCGTGCTTCTTGATGTCCCCAGAAAGTTTCTTCACTCCGGACGCCTCTCCGAGCGTCTTGCCCTCGAGTTGGCGCAGTCTCGCTTCAACCTTCTCGCGGGCGTCGACGCCAATGGTAGCTTCCGAAGACTCGCCGAGGGCGTCGACGCGAATCGACAAGGCGCATTTGGCAGCCAACACACGAGAAATCTTCCCCTTGAACTTGGGCGCAGCTTGACCAATGAGAGACGCGTGGTAGATCAAACCATACTTTGGCGTTTCGTGCTTGGTCTTCAACGCGCGGAAAAGCGCCTTTTCGGCGCCCAAAATTTGCACAGTCGACGCCGGGTGCTTGGCGAGGTTCATGAGGGAACCGGCGTGCGAGATGAGACGCGCACCGACAAGCTCACCGACGAGAACCGTCAGGTTCGGCGCGATCGCGTTCATTCGTGCCTTGAGATAGTCGTAAAGTTGTGCGCGGTATTCGCTCAACGAGATGACTTGATCCGCCAACTGTCCGATGTTGCTCAAATCTTCTTCAGAAATTTCTGTACCCATGGAGATGATGGCAGTATCCTTCACCTCTTGCTCGACGTCTTCGTCGAGGATTCCGGAAAAGTCCAAGCCTGCGGCGTTCGCGCGATCACCCATGAGTTTCGCAGCCTTGGCGTATTGCATGTTATCGGCGATAATCTTGGTGAGCTCGGGAAAGTGCCAACCGTACCACTCGCGCACGCGCATCGAGTACGTGTTCAACTCCTTGTCGAGCTCATCGAGCAAGCCGATGGCTTGAATCACCATGGTGTCAACCTTGTCGGGAGAGAATTTGAGTTTGTATCTCGACAGGGAGTGCGACAAACCCAAAGCCATCGGCGCGAGATCGGCATCTGTCAAACCGCCGATGAGTTCATTCAGTTGAAAGCGCACGCCGCGCATGAGTTCCATCACCCCGCTGTCCGCGACGCAGTTGATACCGAGCTTTTCCTTGATGGCGGCACCGAGCTTTGAATCCGCAACGGCCAACGTCTCGCCCTCGGCGTGCTTGGACAAGAACTTTTTCAAATTCTTGCCAACCTTGGAGTCGACGAGGGTCGCCGCCGCCGCGAGCGCCTCCGTCGTGTTTTCAAACTTACTGAACGCCTTCATGGACACCATCTTCTTCGCACCCTCCACCGTGCTGAAAGCATCTTGCAATTTCTACGCATTCACCGAAAACGACGCGACACGGGTCAGTACGAGCGCACACATCGTCCACCTCTCGTCGGCGCGCCGCCGCCCTCGCTCGAGAGAATTCTCCGCCGCGGCGATCCTCCCATCCTCCCCCACGCGCGCGCACCCACCCGCGCGCGTCCCTCACGTGCGTCCATCGTTCGTACACACTCTCCCACGTCTCGCGCACGACCCCGACCCGCGTCTCTCTCGCCTCCACTCGCGCGCGCGCGCGTCGAAACCTTCGATTCGCTCGATCAGCCGTCGACCCTCGCCCTCCATCCTTTTTTCTCCCGCGTCACCTCTCGTCGCGTCGCTCGTCCCTCGCGTCTCGCGTCGCGCGTACCTCGACGTCGGAGAGTTTCTTCTCATCCTTCACCTTGAACAGCGAGTACCCCGCCGGGGTCTCGAACAACAGGAGCATGTCGGTCGCGACCGCGTCTGGCGGCGGCGGCGCGACGAATTCGCGCGCGGCGCGCCGGTGCGTTGTCGAGGGGAGTGTGTGCGATCGACATGGCTTTGTGCGTGTGTCGTACGTACCGTGTGTCCGAATAAAACATTTATGTTCATGAGTCAGGACTCGACGCGGCGTCATGTTGTACTGAGAGGGACTCGTGCGTGGGTCGTGATCGGTGGTTTGTTGTGATGGGTCATGAACGGTCGCTGGAAGGGGGTCATCGAGCGTGATGTGGACGGCGAGTGCACTCGGACGACGAGCGTTCGGTACCGCGCCAGAGGACGACGACGACGGGATGATGGACGCGTTGATCACCCTGCGCGATGTCGCCAAGGCTAAGTTTGATGAGGTGCGTCGACGTGACGCGAGTCGCGCGCGGTGTATCGCGTGAGACGCGAAGATGTGGAGATGCACGTTGAGCCGACGACGAGACTGACGACTCGTTGACGCGACCTCGACGACGATTCGCGCGCGCAGTTGCCGAGACACGTGCGCATCTTCGCGATGTGGATCATCTTTCGCATGATCGGCGCGACGATTCGGTCGTTCTTCGCGAAACCGCCGCCGCCGGTGGAGAAGAAGAAGGTGGTGGAGTGCGAGACGGCGGAGGCGTTCGCCGAGGCGTTGGCCGAGGCCAAGGCGGCGAAGAGGCCGGTGGTGGTGGATTTCACGGCGACGTGGTGTGGACCGTGTCAGAGAGTGGCGCCGATCTACGCGGACATGTCGGAGGAGTACGACGCGATGTTTTTAAAGGTGGACGTCGATAAAAATTCGGCGGTGAGCGGCGCCCACCAAGTGACGGCGATGCCCACGTTCGCCTTTTACGGCGCGGACGGGGAGCCGTACGACGAGAAGATTCGGGGCGCGAACGTGCAGAAGATTATCGAGACTTTAGAAAAACTCGGGGCGAAGAAGGTGGAGAAGGAGGCGAAGAAGGACGCGTAGGCGACGACTCGTCGGATAACCGTTTGTTACAGTTTATATTCGCCAATCGTTACATCCTCTACATTTCATACATCATCACGTTTGCGTTCGCTCACGCGTTGAAGACGATCGATCACACGGCACGAGTGAGCCAAGCGTGTGGGCGCAGTCGTGCTTCCTCGCGCTGTGAGAATAAATCCAGTTCGTGCTCGGCGTATTCCGCGAGTCCGCACAGAGACTTCTTTCGCGCGCAATCCGCGGCGTCGTCGGCGCGTTTCACTTTCAAAATTTCTGTGCATGACCGTTTTCCGTGAACGATGACTTTTCCTTTGTGATCGATCAAGAATAAAATCAAAGCGAGCACATTTTCGTTGACACCGTTGACGCAGCACTCGCCTTCGCACGTGGTGAGCTTCAAATATTGCTCAACGTGACAATTATAACGGATGCACCAGACGACGCGCGATCGATCGCGTTCACTCCAAACGCACGACGCGAGCTCAAACATGGACACACACGTCGTCGGTGTCAGTCTCACGTGGTGTCTTTGCTCGAACAACGAAAGGAACATTCTCCCGATTCTCACCGCGGAGAGGTCAATCAGTTGCGTACTGTCGCCGTCGATCGGTTCGGGAACCAAGCAAGTCGCCATAAAATCCTTCAAAACGTATTCCGTTTCGGGACACGTTTCCCAGAGATATCCGAGCAGTATCAGCGTGAACGTCGGGTCCCAATCGTTCGTGAGGTCAGACACGATGGCGGCAAACGACGCTTTGTCCAAATTGGTCTCTCTCAGAATGAGAACGAGAAATTTGCCCAGAGCGACGATGTTCAAGTTGAACACTTCCGCCGGGCTGTATACTTCTCCGAGATTGAAATTGAAATCATCCACCGTCTCGAGAGCTTCGATATTGGTAAAAGCTTTGATGCTGTTCATCGAATAAGCTTCCATCTCTTCCTCGATTGATTTGAGTCCGAAGATCTTCACCATGATTGAAATCGCACTCTCGCCCTTGTTTTCCTCGCGTCTCTTTGCCAAAACTTTTGTCACTCGAAGCGCGTACCAACGTAAATTCGGCATTCCGAGAGTGCGCAACAAACTGACGCTCGTGCTCTCTCGAGTCGAGAGCAACCCGAGGAACGAACGGACAAACGCTTGCCACTTGAAGTGCGCCTCTAAATATCCCGCGTCTGGATCGTGCTCCGATCGCAAGTGCGCGAGCGTCTCACACCCCAAAACAACGTGAATGATGACGAATATTCGCATTTTCGCACGAAAAAGCAATCGTTCGGTGTCCGATCGCTCGAATTGCTGTTCGTCTTCGTCCTCCGCGTCGAAATCTTGGCGCCGCGTTTCGATCGATATCGTCCCCGCATCCTCCTTCTCCAACAGATCGATGTCCAACTGCAAAAACTTCCCCACCATCTTCCCCTTCATGCGATCACTCATATCTTTCGACGCCATCTTCATGAATCGCGCCACCGCATCGGTGCGTTCGCTCTCCGTCACGGCCGGCGCGCCGCGAAGAACGTCGTCGAATGAATCGGCAAACGCGGAACTCATGGCCGCGAGCAGCACCGCCCCCGCGTCCGCGCACGGCAACACGTACTCGGCGTGACGCAAGAGCCCACGCGCAAACGCCGCGTTGGCCTCGACGTCAAAGCACGGCGCGTACGGCGCGGCGCCGCCCGGAATGTGAAAGATGTGGCCGCGTCCGTCTAGAAAATCGGAGATGCGTCGCTTCGTCGCGCGGAGGACGGCTTCTCGCGTCGCAACGGACACAACGAGGAGGGCGACGCGATCGCGAACGGGAAGAAAATGCGCGACGTGGGACCAGACGTCGATGGGGAGCGCGACGACGCTCGCGGAGGTCATCGCGTCGACGAATGAAGTCGGTGCCAGGTTTGGGTTTCGATTCGACGTCGACGTCGCCGACACGTGCGCGACGTCGTGAATCGAAAGGTTCGCGCGTAGTGAATGGAGTGCGTCTTGATTACCGAGACTACACACGTATGTGGTACACGAGACGTCGGGTCTCGAGCGTCGCGCGGTCGCGGCTCGAGAGGAGACGTCTAGAGAAAAAGAATCGATGGAGAGTTTCATCATCATCGCTTCGCCGCGTCAGAGTTGGCTTTGCAGCGCGCCGCAAACGCGTCTTGCGCCGCCTTGACGTTTTCAGCCTTACCGCCCCACGCCTTGAGGCAGCTCGCTTGGAGCGCGCGGCCGTAGGAGAAGGAGAGCGTCCACGGCGCGATTCGGAAATCCTTCTTGTTCATCAACGCCAATCGATCCGTCGCTTGCGCCTCGGTTTGTCCGCCGGATAAGAACAAGACGCCCGGCACCGCGGGCGGGACAACTTCCGCCAACGCGCGAACGGTCATCTCCGCGACTTCATCGTCGAATCCCTGCGCCTTGGGGTGCGACGAGCCAGCCGTGACCATGTTCGGCTTGAGAATCATCCCGTCGAGTTGCGCTCCGTGCGCCCGCAACGCCGAAAACACCGCATCGTGCACGCGACGCGTCACGTCAAAGCACACGTTGATGTCGTGATCGCCATCCATGAGAATCTCCGGTTCCACGATCGGCACCAAGCCGTTCTCTTGACAAATCGTCGCGTATCTCGCCAACGCGTTCGCGTTCTCCGTCACCGCCAACGCGCTCGGAAACCCCTTGGCGACGTCAATCTTCAACACCGCCCGCCACTTCGCGAACCGCGCGCCCATGGCGTAATACTCCGCGCACCGCTCGCCGAGTCCATCCAAACCAGCCGTGGTCGTCTCTTCGGGAGATCCCGGAAGGGCGACGACGCCCGCGTCCACCTTTATCCCCGGAATCACCCCTCTCGACGTCAGCGTCTCCACGAACGACGCCCCGCTCTTCCCGGTCGAACGAATCGTCTCGTCGAATAAAATCACACCGCTCACGCACGTCTCAAATCCGGGCGTGGTGAACAAGAGCTCGCGAAGCGCCACGCGATGTTCGAGCGCGTTCTCCACGCCGATCGACGCGAGACGCTTACCCACGGTTCCCGTGGACTCGTCCGCGGCGAGCACGCCCTTACCGGACGCGGACAACGCCTTGGCGGTCGCTCGGAGCTCATCGGCGCGCGACATGGCGAGAGACGGCGCGCGTCGTCGCGGTGTGTCGCGCGCGAATCACGGGTTTTCTTCCTTCATTTGTCTTGAATCGTGACTCGTTGCGAGTCCTTCGTCTCGTGGTTTGTCGAGTTCGGATAACGGCTCACGCTTGCGTCAGTGGACGACGACCGTCGCGCGCGCGCGTCGTCGCCGGGCGATGATGCGAAGAGCCGCGCCGCTGGACGCGTCCTGGCGCGGCGCCCTCGCCGCGCTCGTCGAGGACGCCAAAGCGTTCGCGAGAGTAATCTCCTTTGAAAATTCACAAACGGCGAATGGGAACGCCGCGCGCGCGCTCGTGCGAGCGCCGCACGGCGCGCTCGATCTCCGCATGGCGTGCGCGTACGCCGTCATCATGTTCGTCTTCAATTGGTTTTTACGAACCGTCATCGTGAAACCGTTGGCGAGCGCGCTCATGGGATTTAACGACGGCGCGCCGAGGACAAAGTCGAGACGCGCGAAGGTGGAAAAGTTCGCGCAGAGCGCGCTCGAGGCGGTAACCTACGGCGCGTTCAGCGCGTTCGGTGTGAGAATCGTGCCCAAACAATCGTGGTTTTGGCCGTCGGCGTCGTGGTGGATCGGATTTCCGACAAAGACGCTCGCGGTGGACGGGGCGCTGCGGTGTTATTACCTCGCGTACGGCGCGCGTTACGTCGCCGGCGCCGTCAACGTTTTATTGGAACACAAACGCAAGGATTTCTGGGAGATGCAACTCCATCACGTTGCGACGATCGGTGTCATCTGGGTCTCCTACGCGTACGGATGGACACGCGTCGGTGCCGTCATCATGCTCGTCTTGGATCCTGCCGACGTGCCCCTCCACCTCGCCAAGTGCTCCAAGTACGTCGGCGACGCCAGACGCAATAAAAAGTTCCAATTCGGTGCCGACGTCTTCTTCGGGCTATTCCTCGTCACATTCTTTATCATGCGTCTCGTCATGTACCCGTACGTCGTGTGGAGCTCACACATCGAGGCTCGACGGTACTTTGAGCCCAGCGTCGGCTACTGGACGTGCGTGACGCTGCTGTACATTATTCTTGGCTTGCAGGTGTATTGGTTCAAGCTCATTCTCAACGTCGTGCATCGCGTGCTCGTCACCGGAAACGCCGAGGACGTCAGAAGCGACGACGAGGACGAGGACGAGCGCGCGATGCCGGCGTCACCCGCCGCCGCCGCGTCGAAGAAGCACGTGTAAACGCGTACGAAGACGTCGCCTCGTTTTATTGCAAACACGAAAATTACATCACATTCACGCGTGCGTCCCCTCCCGGCGTCGGCGTCGCGTGCGATGGCGACGACGAGAACACGCGCGGTCGCGTCCATCTCGCCGCGTGCGCGCGGTCGTCGAGCGGCGACCGCGACGAGACACGCGCGAGCGCACGCATCATCGGCATCGGCATCGGCGAGCGAGTGGTGGGAAGGCAAACGCATCGCCGTCGTGGGAAGCGGTCCGAGCGGTCTCGCCACCGCGCTCGCGCTTCGTCGACGAGGCATCGATGACGTCGTCGTGTACGATCGCGCGTCCGGTATTAAACCGAACGTTGGCGGTGGGTTTAATCTCAACGGCGGCGCGCGCGTCTTGTGCGAGCTCGGGCTCGAAGACGAGTACGCCGCGTTGGCGAATGATTTACGACGCGTCGTCGCGAGACGCGCGAACGGTGGGCAGCAATTATTCGATGTTCGCGTGCACGAGATGATCGAGTCGGACGCGGCGTCGCGCGCGGTGCTAGTGAGCGAACGAGGGAAAACGTTGGCGGGGACGGTGCAGCGCGCGGATTTACAACGCGCCATGGCGGACGCGTTGCCGAGCGACCGCGTTGTGTTCGGGAGAGAGGTGACGCGCGTGCGATCGCTCGGCGCGGAGGAGGGGGCAGAGATTGAGTTCGCGGATGGAGAGAGAGCGCGATTCGATCTCGTCATTGGTGCGGATGGAATCGAGAGCGCGGCGAGAAGCGCGGTGGACGGAGGCGAGACGCCGCCGAGGTACAGCGGTATTCGCATCGTCTTCGGGTGCACGCCCGCGGGTTCGGACGCGAGAGATGCGAGCGAAGTGAACACCGCGCATCAGTTCTTCGCGGACGGCGCGTACATGCTCGTGTTCACGGGTGGTGGGGACGCCGCGTCGAAGAAGCAGCACAACATCGCGCTGTGCGTGCGAGACGCCGCCGCACGCGACGAAAACGGCGCGTGGCGCGCCAAACCGGCGGCGAAGGAAGAGGCGATCGCGCTCATGCGAGAGAAGGGCATGCCTCGGAGCGCGATCGACGTCGCCGAGGCGTGCGATCGATTCTTCGACGTCGGTGTGCATTATCACGACGTGTTGGAATCGTGGAGCGACGCCGACGGCGTCATCGCCTTGGTCGGCGACGCGTGCCACGCGATGCCGCCGTTTCTCGGGCAAGGCGCGAATCAGGCGATGCAAGACGCGCTGTGCGTCGCGAATGAGTTAGCAAAGGTTGGACGCGAGCATAAAACCGTCAAGGATGCGCTGAAGACGTACGAAAACATCAGAAAACCGCCCACCGCCGCCATCATGCAGAGCAGTCGGTTCATCGGCGCGTTGGAGACGGGAGCGGGACCGGTGAGCGTGTTTAGAGACGTCGCGTTCTTCGTCGCGGGAACGTTAGGAATCACGGGTAAGGTATTTCTCAGCGGTGCGATGCCGCGATTTAGCGCCTCGGATGTGGAATAATTAATTGTAATACAGCGTGCGGCTTGGTTTTACAACAAGCGCGGTCAATACGGCGCGCCGGGAGATTTGTACGCGCGCATGGGAACGATGACGTTGGACGGCGTCGGTGGTTTCATGTCCTTGATGTCGTCGAGCTCGATGCGCGTGGTGACCTTGTCAACGCCTCGAACGAGCTTGACGTCGACAATTTGACCAACGGAGAGCTTGTCCAACGCGCGGAAGAGATCGCTAGAGTCGTTGATCGGGTACCCGGCGAGCTCGACGATGATGTCGCCCAAGATGAGACGTCCGGTCTCGTCGCGCGTGGTGCTGCGCACGCCGGCGCGATCGGCGGGACCGCCGGCGCGCGCGTCGAGGACCAAGACGCCGCCCAAACCGAGCTGGTCCAACGCGCCGTCGGGGGCGAAGGACACCCCCAAGATGGGTCGCGTGACGCGACCGAACCGAATGAGCTGGTCCACGATTCCGCTCACCATGTCGCTTGGAAGCGCGAATCCAACGCCGCTCGACGTGCCTGAGGCGGAATAAATCGCCGTATTGACGCCGATGAGTTGTCCGCTCGAGTTTAACAGCGGACCGCCGCTATTCCCAGGATTTATTGCCGCGTCCGTCTGAATGATCCCATCGATCGGTCGACCGGTGTTTCCGCTCTGAATCTCACGTCCCAATCCACTGATGATCCCAGTCGTGAGCGTGTGATCCAACCCGAACGGATTCCCGATGGCGAAGACTCTTTGGCCCACCATGGCGTCGCCGCTCGTCCCGATGGTCAAAGGTTTCATCTCTTGAAGCGCCTCGGGATCCGACACCTTGAGCACGGCGATGTCCTTATCGTCGTCGTACCCCACGATGGCGGCGTCGTACACCTTTTGATTCTGCAAGCCCCCTTTCCCCGGCAGAAAACTCACCTTTAACTGGTTCGCGCCGGCGATGACGTGATAATTCGTCACCACGTGTCCCCTATCGTCCCACACGATCCCCGATCCCGCCCCCTGAGGCGTCTCCGTGAGATTTAATGTGAAAGCATCTCGACGCACGGCGACGTTGGTGATGTACACGACGCTTGATTTCGCGTTATTGAAGAGATTCACCGTCTCGCGTTCGCCCGCCGTCAACCGTTGCGCCGACTGTCTCGTCGTGTACGTCCCATCGCGCTCGACGAACCGTTTCGGCGTCGGTACGTCCACCGGCCCATCTCGAAGATCAATCTCCGGCGCCTCGCGCGCCGTCGGATCGTCCGCTCGCCCGCGCCACGCGTCGTTTTCGTCGTCGTTCTCGCCGTCGGTCGACAATCCGCGCCAAGACGCGCTCGTCGTCGTCTCCTCCACCGCCCGCACCGCCACCGCCGCCACCGGCGCGGGAATCGACGTCATAAAAATCGCGCTCACCATCGCGCACGCCGACGCGCGCGTCCACGCCTCGCGCGCGTCGTCCTCGCGCGTCCTCGCGTCGTCACACTGGGCACCCCGAGACCGACTCGCGTCCACGTCATCCTCGCGCGTCGCCGCGCGTCGCGTCGTCGTCGCCGCGCGTCGCGGTCGACGACGACGCGCGCGTCGATCCACCGTTCGCGTGGACGCGTCGCGCGTCGCGCGCGTGGCGACCGTCGACATTTGTCGATCCCGCGTCGACGCGCTCTGTCGTCATTCGACGCCGCGATAGTCATGTCGCGCGACCGCGCGCGACCGCGCGCGCGCGACGGCGACGACGACGACGAGGTCGTCGCGCGCCACGTGCGTCTGGTGTGCAAGTACATCGCGCGGCAGGGGGCGGCGTTCGAGGAGACGGCGATCGCGCGACACGCGCGCGCCGACGGCTTTGCGTTTCTGAACGACGTCGGCGACGACGCGCGGGCAGGCGGCGCGCGAGACGGTGGCGCGCGCGCGAGGCATCGCGAGATGTACGTGCGCGAGAGGGACGCGGCGATCGAGACGTACGAGCGCGCGAGGCGCGCGGCGGAGGAGAAGGAGAGGACGCGGGAGGGCGAGGGCGAGAGAGACCGGGACGACGGTTACGCCGATGACGACGCGCGCGATGGTGAGGCGTTGGCGTCGGTGATGCGAGCGAGGGAGATCGCGGAGCGTTTGTTCGCTGGCGCGCCGATGGAACGCGAACCGGGGACGATCGTGATCGATTTCGAGCGGGGCGTCGCGGAGACGCGCGGAGGGGACGCGGTCGAGGCGGCGACGACGACGGGGAAGGCGACGGCACCGGCGACGGCGACGGTGGAACTCGGCGAGGAAGATGAGCTCGTGGATGATGATTTCAAGGCGCTCGTGAATGAGTTCGTGGTCGACGACGAGGATGAGAACGAGGACGAGGACGCGCCGGGGGCGAGGGTGACGGAGGCGGAGGCGAACGCAAACGCGGAAACGACCGCGACCGATGCGGAGCCTCCCGAGAAGGAGGACGATTTGGGGCATGTCGACGGCGTCGAGGATGGCTCGAACGAGGAAGAGCCCGAGATGGATCTGACGATGATGTTTCCGAGCTCGAAAAGACGACCGGTGGGAGATTTGGGCGGTTTCGAGCAGGTGATGCGCGTCAAGAAGAAACGAGGTCCGAGAAAACCCAAACCAAAGTACGAACCCACGCCGTCGTTGTTGGACGATGATTTGGTCGCGCTTCCGGTCGCACCGCTCGTGGACGACGACGACCACGACAACGATGAGGAGGATGATGACGTCGCGGAGACGGATGTCGAAGATTCGCCGCAAGTCACCGAGGTTCCGTTGGAATTCCTCTTCCCCAGTAGCAAACCGAAACGTGCGCTTCCGGAGAAGAAGAAGAATGACGACGAAGATGACGACGTGACACAACGCGAACCGGTCCTCGCAGTTGAAGTGACGGAAGTCATCGCGCACACCGAAGATGTCGCCGACACGGACGCCGACGAGGGCGAGGTGATGCAACAGACGCCCATCAAGGAGAGCGAAGCGAATCCATGGGATTCCATCACGCGCGCGGCGGTGGAGTGCAACGATGCTGTCGTGCGCGAATCGCCACCGGAAGCGGCGGTGTTCGCGCTTCCCGGTCGTGCGGTGAAGCTGACCGAGCCGGAACCCGAATCGGACGGAGAGGAAACGGAGGTCGAGGAGGCGGAGCAGACGGAGGAGGAGGAGGAAAGAGAAGACGAGGTCTTCATGCTCCCGGGTAAGCCGGTCAGGATACGTGAGGTTGTGACTCGCGACGAACCGGCGAGCGACTCCACGGAACGCGAGGACGCCGAACCGATGTTTTGCCTTCCCGGCAAACCCGTGAAGCCGCGCGAAGAAAAAAATCCATCTGGTTCAGACGTGAGTTCTTCTCTCACCGTGAAAGGGAAAGATTCGGTCGATAAGACAAATTCGATATGCAACGTCGAGAGCCCCGCCGGAGGGACTCGTCAAAAGCCCAAACCGCCAAAGGTCGTCGCGGAGACTCTTCTCGCGCGGAGAGTGCTCCAACTCATCAAGTCAACGCTTAACGTCGCCGATCTCACCAAGGGCCAGTTTAAGATTATTCTTCGCAAAAGCATGCACAAAATCACGACCACCGTGCCCAAAAAGTTTGACCAAAACACGGAAGAGGGCACGACGTCATTTTTGTCGGATTCGCGGAAACAAAAAATCAACCGATTACTCGACGAGTACGTCAAGCGCGTCAAGTTGAGAGCGGCTTCAAAAAATTCAACGCCGACGACGCCTTCGCCATTTGAAGAAGCGAAAAAAGTCGCGAGCAAAGTAGCGTAGCTCACCGTTCACGAGCGTAGAACGGAGATCATTCATGTAAAACAAGTACAGTAGTTTTTTCATACCGATGCTCTCGCGCTGCCTTGACAAATTTTGCTAGAATTACTACTTCATTCACCGCCACTTATTGAATGTTAGACAAACCAGTCGTCGCGCGGAAAACATCGTTGTACGCCGAACCGGAATTAGAAGAGGCGCCCCCTCGCTTCTTCGCTTCGCTTTCGGCTCTCTTTGCGCGAGAGTACAAGAAGACGCCGCTGAGCGCCAAGGCGGTACCCGCCATGTTGAGCGGAGACACCGGGTTCTTGAAGTAGAGAAGGGTGACAACGATGACCGTCACACGCTTCATGCAGTTACCCACCGAGTGCGTCACCGGGCTGACGCGCGAGAGAATCATGTAGGAGATTTGCTGGTACATTTGGAAGCAGAAGCCCGCAACCAACAGGCGCTGGGATAAATCTTGGAAGCTCACACCCACGGCGGACATGGCGGCCGGAGTGAATTTAACGCCCTCCATGCCGATGGCGATCGGGAGGCACACCAAGCAACTCAACATGGTGATAACGCTGAAGAGGTTGATGTTGTCGATGGCGCCCTTGATGGAGGACAAACCCATCATCTTCTTGCTCAACACGTTTCTCGATTGGAACGTAATGTTAGAGCCCATGGCGGCCAAGAAACCGGCCCAGCAGAAGCTCACCTCGGTCATGGACGCGAGGGCGACGCCACCGACGACCGGAACGAGCGCCCCCACGACGGCGAGCGAAGGAATATCCCCCAAGAATAACGCCGAAAGCAACACGGAGAAGAACGGTTCCATCGCCTTGATCGTGTGCGTGAACGACACCGCAACCTTACCGAGCGACACGTTCGTCAACAAGTTTCCGACCGCATGAATTACAGCCAACGGCGCGATCGGCTTCAGCATCTCTTTCGTCAGTGTCGGCGGCTTTTTCGCCCCGCTCGCCCACATAGCGCAAATCAACGCGCTCCCGACCCCGAGCTCGATCAGCGTCACCGTCACCGGATACGGAAACATCTTCAAGATCTGTTTGTTATAAATGTTAAACACGATGTTAAACCCGTACCAGCACGCGAACAGCCCGAGAAGCATCAACACTTGCACCGCCGCCTCTCCCTTGGACTTGAGCTTGTCCCACGCGTGGTCCAAAGGCTTATCCGCGCTCGCGCGCGCCACCGTCCGCGCTCTCTTCGCCCGCAAACACCGCGCGACGGCGACACGCGCGACGTCCCCATCGTTCCCTCGTCCCTCGACGCCCCATCGCGCCGCGTGCGCGCGCACGACGCGCTCGCACGTCACCGATCGCGCCGCCGCCGCCGACCGACTCGATCGTCTCTTTTCCGCGCCTCGTCGCGCGCGCGCCGCGGCCGGCGCCGCGGACGTCGTCAACACGAGTGCGTTCATCTCGTCTACGGCGGTCGTGCGCGACGACGACGGCGACGCGCGCGTGTGTGACGACGACGCGCGCGGGACGCGATGGAGGGCCTTTGCCCTCGAAGAGGGTTTGGGCGGGACGGCGGGACGGGACGGGACGCGCGCGACGACTACGGATGGATGACTAGTGCGTAGTGTTACACGCGCGCGCGTCAACAGTAGTGCGCGCGCGAACGATGATCGATGCGATGCGATGCGTCACGCGATGTACGGAATCATCGCGCGGCGGTGGCGCGGATACGCGTCGCCGAAGCGTCGGCGGTACCACGCGCGCGTGGCGACGGCTCTGGGAAAGAGATTTGCAAAGGTCCAAAACGCGAACGCCGTCGTGGATCTCGCCCCGTTCGCGAGGATTGTGAATCCGCACCACTCCACGCACTCGCCGAGGTAGTTTGGACACGCGACGAGGTCGAAGAGACCGCCCGAAGGGAGGACGTATCTATCGGCGCCCGCCGGGCGCTCGGCGCGCAGTCGTCTGAGCCTCGCATCGGAGGAGACGTTGATCCACGCGCCGATGACAAAGACGACGGCGCCGACGACGACGCGCGTAATCGGTGGCGCGGTCGTCGTCGACGCAAGTTCGGCGCCGACGAGGAAACCGTTGATGAGATTGAATCCCACGGCGCAGAGCACCGTCGCCGCCGCCGTCGAACTCAATTCTCTCGTCAGCGGGAACACCACCGCTCTGTTGGCGTAGTGCGCGCACCAGAGGGCGAAGAGGCACCGGACGTACGAAGCATCGGCGGCGGACGCCGCGCTCGATCGCGCGAGCTCCGGAAAGGCGCGAACGCCGCGCGAGAGACCGACCCACACCGCGACCGGGGACACAATCTCTTGCGCCAACCACCCGAGCCGACCGTTCACCAGGGGGCCCCAGCCCGCGGAGACGAATTTACCGTACGGCGCCGTCTGCGTGAAGAGGTACGGGAACGTGATCGCCGCGGTGGCGGCCCAGAGAGCGACGGCGGAGGCGTGCGTGATCATCTCGCGCCGAACGAATTGACGATCGGCGGACGCCGGAAAGTGAAGGCCACTCGGCGACGCGCGTGCGTCGGGGAGGCTCGCGCCATCCGTCACTCGAGTCTCCTCGATCTCGACGCGCGCATGAGTTCTGCTCGCGTGTAAAACCCGCGCGCGGACTCGCGGTCGCGCGCGCGCGCGGCGCGAGCGACGTCTCTCCACATAAGAAGCGCCAGCGGGACGACGAAGACGATGACGGAACCGAGGACGAGTCCGCCGCCCTTTTTCGCGAGCGCGGCGCAACAGGGCTCTTGAATCGGATTCCACCCCACCCTCGGCGCCGCGAGATCGATGACGACCTCGTGCTGGACGCTAGCGCGCATGAGCGCGCGCACGCTGACATCGTGCTTGCGCTCGAATCTCGGCTGAAAATCCAAGTGTAAAAAGTGAAGCTCCGTCGCGCCCGCCTCGAGCGCCTCGACCGGCGCTCGAAGACACTTGCGCAGCGACCGCACGCCGTACCATCCCGTCTTCTCGTCGTAGTCCCCTTCGTAGGCCCGCGTGCAATTCCTATGGCCCGCCCAAGAGTTATCGCACACGTACCACATCGGCACCGGCGCCGTCGTCGTCCAATTCGCGTGCGTCACCGGCACGGCGCAAAACGTCCCCGCCGCGGCCACCCCAGCCTTGAATACATACTCGTCGTCCTCCAGCGGTAACGTTCCGTGAAATTCGCCCATCAGATCGTATCTAAAATCACCCACCGCGACGTCGACGAGGGAAATCGCATCCGCCTCGCCCGCTTCGTTCGGCATCGCGCCCGTCCTCGCGCCGTCCACCGTCGACCTCGCCCCTCGCCGCCACGGACTCAGTTCACGCGTCGCCGTCAACAGCGCCGGCAACACGCTCAGCGCCAGCCCGACCGTCGCGTGTTCGGCCGTTCGAGACGACGCGCGCGCCACCGCCCACGCCGCGCCCGCGGCGCACGCGCCCGCCGCGACGAGCCCGCCGACGTACGCCCCCGCCGCGCACGCGCACGCCCTCGACGGCGCGTACACGAGCGCCCAACCCAGCGCGAATCCGAGCGCCTTCACCACCGGTCCTTCGGCGACGCCCAGACGCGACGCGACGCGACGCGCGCGCGTCATCGCGCGCGCGAGACGTCGCACCAGCCCCGCGGCCGCGCGCCCATCGACTCGCGCGCGTTTCCCTCGACCAACGTCCCGCGCGCGCGGTCGCGCGCGACGCGACGACGACCGACGACGCGCGCGCGACGTGTTCCCGTCGTCGTCGACGTCCCGCGCGCGCGCGCACCGCGCGAACGGCGACGCGCCCATCTCTGATGATGTAACGGTTCTTCGCCGCGCTCGACACTTGAGCGCGCGCCCGCCATGCCGAGCGCGCGCGCCGTCGCGTCCGTCACCCTGAGCGGGATGGCGCAAAACGTCGTCGTGCCGCTCGCGAGCGCGACGCAGCTCGCGCTGTGCGGCGCGCTCGCGTCGAGCGAGGTGCAAGCATCGTTCGGGCTCGTGGTTGGCTTTTCAAACTTTGGGGCGAGCGCGCTCAACTTTCTCGCGGACGGCGTCGCGGCGAAAGTCGGGACGTTTCTGGGCGCGCGCGACGTCTCTCGCGCCGCGGCGGCGTCTCGCGCCGCGCTGGTGTGCGCGCTGATGAGCGGCGCGCTCGCCGCGGGGGCGTTGTTCGCCGCGCGAGACGCCGCGTTTCGAGCGCTCGCGCTCGACGCGACGGTCGAGCGCGTCTCTCGCGAGTATTTCGTCTACAGAGTCGCCGGCGTGCCGTTCGCTTGCGTCTTCGCGTGCGGCGTCGGTCTCATGCAGGGATACGGGCGCGTGCGTCGAGCGACGACGATGACGTTTATCGCACGTTTCGTCGCCGAGACGAGCGCAGTGGCGCTGGCGGCGGCAACGAACGACGCGCGAGACGACGGAAGAGAGATGATGCGCGTCGCGGGTATTGCGTACGCGTGCGTCGTCGTCGCGGCGGCGGCGTGGGCGACGCGCGAGGTGACGACGACGACGCCGAGAGGCGAACGTCGACCGCTCGCCGTGTGGTCGGCGCCGCGGTTGAACGCCGCCGAGACGTTTCATTTCGCGCGCGACGCCGCGTCCATGGTGGTTCGGTCGCTCCTCCTCCAGTCGTCGTTCGTGCTCGCGATGATCATCGCGGCGAAGAATTTCGACGCGTCTGGTCTCGCCGCGCACCACATCGTCGCGAGTCTGTGGATGTTGTGTTCGTACGCGTGCGACGGGTACGCCGTCGCCGCCGTCGTCTTGGGCTCGAGACTCTTCGGCCGCGGGAAAATCAAGGCGCTCGTGCGTTTGTCTCGCACGCTCGCGACGTGCGGCGCGCTCACGGGACTCGCATTTTCCATCCTGCTCGTCATCACTCGAGACGTCGCGCCGAACGTCTTCACGCGAGACGAAGCGACCAAGACGGCGTTGCGCGCGTCGGGCGTGTGGGACGTCCTCGTCCTCGCGCAACCCATCAACGCCGCGTGTTTCGTGTACGATGGATTCGTCTACGCCACGCACTCGTTCTCGTACGCGCGAGAGGTGATGTCGACCGGGGTTGGATTGGTGTTTCTCCCGACGCTGTTTCTCGCGAATAGACCAGAGGTGAGTTTACGAGGCGTCTGGACCGCCAAGGCGGCGTTGAACGCGTGGCGCGCGGCGTGGTTGGCGGGACGCGTGCACGCGTGGTTGCCTCGACAGCGCGCGAGAGAGGACGAGGGCGAGGAAGAGAGCGAGAGCGACGACGACGACGACTTCTCACGCGCCGACAACGAGGAGGAGAGCGAGGAGGATAGTTTTTCATTCGAACGCGCGCGCGCGGAGGGCGACGCGTCCGCTTCGTACGACGAACCGTTGTTACCGGAGACGACGCCCGGAGACGACGAGGACGTCGAGCGCGGTGGGAGTTCATCGACCACCGTGCAATACGAATCGGCGTTGAAACCGTCAAAGATCAAGTCGAAGAATTTATCGCCGATACGAACGCCGGAACTCGCGTTGGCGCGCGCGTCGAATTTACGCGCGAGCGCCGGCGAGTTTACGCCTCGGCCGCCGTAGAAAACCCGAAGTCGTCGTCGTCGTCGTCGTCGTCGTCGTCATCAAAGTCTAGTCTCATTACAACAGCGCTCTCGTCCGTCTACTAATTGTCCCAATCGAAATCCGACGCGCTATCGTCCGCATCAGCCTCGGCGACGGCTTTCGCCTCTCGCCTCGCGCGCTTCTTCGCGGCGCGCGCGGCGTTTGGATTGTATTGCCCGTCGTTTCCGTAGAGCGCCTTTTGTCTCGCCGACGCCGCCTTGGCCGCGGTTCTCGCCTCGGCGTGTTCGAGCGCGCGCTGCGTGCGACCCGCTTCGGAGTCGTCGCGTTGGCGCGCGACGTGCATCGGTGCCGCGCCGTCGTCCTCGGCGCCGTCGTCCTCGTCTTCGGCGACGTCGTCTTCGCTCAAATCGTGCGCCTCGATGAGCCCGTTTCCGAGCGATTCCACTGTCATGTATTCCGTCTCTTCGTCGTCCTGCGGAAGACCGGCGATGACGGTGGACTGCTCCGCCGCGAACACCTTGTCCGCGTCGAATTCCGCGCTCCAATCGGCGACAATTTCCGCCCCCGCGTGTTCCTTGTGTTCGTCGCGTTTGGGCGGCGACGTGTAATACGGAATGCGGCCGTTGTTCCAATCCGTGAGCACAACTCGCGCCGCCGCCTTCATGTCCGGAATGCCACCCTTTTTCAGTTTCCCTTGCACGCGCGCGACTTGACGCAAAAAGTCATCGACGTCGGTGAAACGACCAGTCTTGTACATGAGCATGAGCTGCTCTCGCGGACACCGACGCGTGATTTCGTGCACGGGGGCGATGGGATCTTCGATGCGCTCCACCTTGACGCAGTTTCGAAGCGCCGCCGCGCCCGCAGATTCACCGAGCGAACTCGCAAAGACGACACCCGGAGAATCGATCAGCTTGACGTGCTTGTCGAGCTTAATCTCCTTGAGAACCTTTGTCATCCCCGGCGTGTTGCCGACTTGCGCCGCCGTCTTGCTTCGCTTCATCGAGTTGATGAGACTCGATTTACCGACGTTTGGAAAACCCACGATGCCGACGGTGATGGCGGTTTTTAAGTTTTTATTGCGCGCGTAATTCTTGAGCATCTCCAACACGTTTTCGGCGCCGAGAGAGTCGGCGCCGCCGAGCGCGTTGCCCGACGACTTAAAATTGGCGCTCCTCGCCCCCAACTTGTTCCCGCCGCCCTGCGTCGCGCACTTGAACGCCACCGTCGGAAGCTCCTCGCGAAAGTAACTCAACCACGCCAAGACGTTATCCTTTGGCACTAAATCAATCTTATTCAGCAACAAAATCATGCGCTTATCCGGATTCATTCGTCTCACGAAACGTTCCACCTCGGGCGATCGACACGACAACGGATCTCGGGCGTCCAAAACTTGAATAATCACATCCGACAGTTCCACCACCTTGACAAACTCCTTGTAATACGCCCTACGACTCGAATCTTGATCATAATCTTCCCTCTCCAACTCCTCCGCGAGTTTCGCCTCCTTCTTCTCCTCGTATTGCGTCTCTCTTCGATCCGCGATGGCTCTGAGTTGCTCCAACGTCGGCGCCGGCTGTCCCGCCTCCACCATCTCCCTCGCGATTTTCTTATTCTCCGCCCGTCTCGCCCGCTTCGCCTCTCGCAACTCCTCCGTCTTTCGCTCGATTTTCTCTCGTTCGTGATCAATCTCTCGCATCAATTCATCCTTATACGGCCACGCGCTCGGTACGCCCGGATTCGTCTCCTTCGGTCCCTTTGGCTTGATCCCCAATCGTTTCAATCGATTCTCCTCCTTGCGCTTCTTCTTGTGATGCTCCTTCACCTTGCGGATCACCTTGTACTTCTGTTTCAGCGTCGTCCGCTTGGACTTGCTCTTCGTCGACTTCTTCGGCATGGCGTCGGCGTCTTCGTCGTCGTCTCAGTCGTCGGTCGGTGTGCGCTCGCGCGTCCCGCGGGTGTCGTTCGAACGCGTCTCGGCGTCGACGCGCGCGTCTCGCTCGGTGCGCGAGGACGCGAGTCGTTCACGCGCGTGGGGTTCTGCGCGTCGACCGCGCGCGGTGGCGATCGAGGCGGCGACGGCGCGGGAGAGTGGCGTCCCGCGCGCGACATGGCGGTGGCGGCGGCGGCGGTGGCGAGTGGGAATAAACGCACAAACGTGTGATTTTTGATGGTCTTATGGAGGTTGTAGTATGGTTTCGGATGACAAAGTCTCGATGCGCACGATGCGCGACACACGGCGACGCGATGGGCGCGTCCTCGCGCGCGTCGGCGCGCGCGGACCGGCGTCGATGGGCGCTATTCGCGCTCGCTTTCTTTTCGTCCTCTCTCGTCGCCGGTACCGTGTACGGTTGGCCGCCGTTGCGTCGGTCGTTGATTGGCGCGCACGCGCGCTCGGGCGCGAGCGACGCGCTGGGTGAGAAAAGACTCGCCGTGCACTTCACCGCGGGCTCGTGGAGCGTGCAGGGAGGCCGTTTCATCGCCGGCATGTCGAGGGATCACTTCGGGACGCGGTTCACGTGCTGCGCGTGCCTGGCGTTCGTCGCCGCGGGGGCGGCGGCGATGGCGGCGGCCAAGCCGACGGACGACGCGATGTTGACTTTTGGCATGTTCGCCATGGGACTCGGATCCGGAGTGCAGTTGTGCGTGCAACCGGTGGCGGCGTTGTTTCCGGAGTGCGCGAGCACCGTCATGAGCGCGCTGAGCGGGGCGTTTCAGGTGTCGGGATTGGTATTTTTGGCGCTGACGGCGGGAGACGAGCGAGAGATTGGGTTTTACGTCTTTTCAGCCGTCGCCGCGGCGCTCTTCGCGTTGTGTTACGTCATGTTGCCTCGAGGGCAGAGTTTCCTGGAGGTTGTCCCCGAGGACGCGTCGACGACGTCTGGTCGTCGAGCGGAGGCAAAGAGCGCGCGAGCGGAAGGTTTGGCCAACGGGCACTCGCGAGAGGAACAGTTACGATCGGCCGAGTATCTCGGACTCGTCGCCTGGTTCACCGTCGTCGTGTGTCCGCTGCAGTTCTACATATCCGCCATCGGGTACGAGCTCGAAACCAAGGGAGACACGACGGGTGAGTATTCGAGTATTTTTTCGGTGGCGTACGGCGCCGTCGCCGTCTTCGCGGCGGTGGGCGGACGCATCGCGGATAAAATCGGACAGGGCGCGTGTCAGGGCTTGGCCACCGCATCGGTCGCGATCTCATTCGCTATCTTGTGCCTTCCCAAGAGCGCGGGTCTGGGCGTGCAGGTGTTCGGGATGACCGCGTACAGTTTCGGTCGTCTCTTCGTCTTCGCCATGTATTTTAGCAACGTCGGCAGACGCTTCGGATTCGAACACTACGGCACGCTGTGCGGAATAGGTTTGTTGATTTCGGCGATTTGGAGTTTGATTCAGTATCCACTCCTCTCCTGGGCGGTGGAGAAAGGGCCGAACGGCGCGAACGCGCTCTGTTGCGCCATGTGTTGCGTCACGCTCCCGTACGCGGCGTGGCTCGCTCGACGCGAGGCGGTTGAACGCGCCGAACTCCGGTTGCGTCGCGAGCTCGCGAACGAAAACCACTAATTCATTGAACGTAGTACGATAGTTTTTTAGCGCGCGCCGTCGTCTCTTGTCGCGCGACAGGAGCGCTCGCACATTATTGTTGTTGTTTTACTGTAGTTTTGCGTCGTTACAAAGCTACGAGTCTCTGCGGCGCGGCTTGCGGGGACACGACTTGGATTCTCGTCGCGTGTGCTCCCTGCACGTCCACGATTATATACTGAAACTCCCACTCCCCCGTCGTCTCTTGCAGTCCCGCCTCGGCGCGCACGACGGCGCTCCCTCGCGAGCCTCGCACGTGAAACTGCACGAGCACGCGCTCTCGCCCTCTCTCGTCGATCACCACCCTGTACGGAATCCTGTGTCGCGCGCTTCGGCTTCGACTCTCGCTTCCGTATCCTGTCATCGGCGTGCCCACCGCCACCGTCACGCGCACGTCCTCGCGCAACTTGTCCATCGCCGCGTCGAACACGCGCTGCTCGCGAGGCGTCACCAACAGTTCTCTCGCTCCGAACCACACCGCACCCGCCGCGATGCCGAGTCCGACGATCCCCACCAGCCCGTACGACGCCCCCTCCACCGCGCTCACCGGTTTCTCCGGGATCCACTTATCCGTGATCTCGTCGTACCGTCCGCCCCGTTCCGGCGTCGCCGCGAGGTCGGCGCGTTCGCTCGACGTCCCCGTCGTCGTTTTCGAGGACGTTTCCTTCCCGCGTCCTTGCGACGCGTATCCGCGCGCGCGTCGGCCCGGCGTCGCGATGGTAGCACCGAACGGCGTCGTCGTCGTCGTCGCGCCGCGCGCGCGCGCCATCGTCACCGCCGTCGACGCGACCATCGCGCCGAATCGCGACGAATCATGATGACGACGCCGATGCGGCGGCGGCGACGCCGCGTACGCGCGCGCGTTCACCGTCGACGACGACGCGCCGGACGACGCGCGCGACGCGAGCGCCGACGCGAGCGCCGATCGAACGGCGCGCGCGGCGCCGCGCGACATGTTTGATCGCAGACGACGACGACGCGCGGTCGAAAGTGCCGTCGGTCCGCACACGTCGTCCGTCGTCCTCGTCGACGACGACATGTTTCTCCGCGACGCCGCGCGGAAACTCGAGAGCGAAAACGCCGCGCTCGACGTCGCCGCGCGCGAGCGTCGACGACGCCGCGAGGAGGCGGCGCGACGACGGGATGAGATCGAACGAGTCAAGGCGCGCGAGGCGCGGGACGCCGCGCGCGAGGCGCGGGACGCCGCGCGGAAGCTCGAGGCGCGTCGCGCGATGAACGAGGGCGTGTCGTACGACGCGACGTTGCGCGCGGTGGTGAGCGAGGAGGCGGCGCGACGAGGGATACGCGCGAGGGCGGAGGACAAGGCGCAACTGCCGGCGAGCGCGTCGGCGAGCGTCGGGACGACTTCGAGCGGACGGGCGCACTTCAAGGTGGAGCGCGGGGATCGTCGAACGCACGTGGGGGTGTTGGATTATGGGACGATCGATTCGGGATCGATCGGATTGCCGACGCGGGTGATGGAGGCGTTGGGGATGGACGGCGGCGAGGAGGTGCGCGTCTCGTACGCGGCGTTGCCGAGAGCGACGAAGATGACGCTAAAACCCCGGACGAATGATTTCGCGAGGGATTTCGCGGACGAAGACGTGCGAGAGGTGTTAGAGCGCGTGATGATGGGACGAAGTTGCGTGACGATCGGGGATGAGGTGCGAGTGGAGAGGGGCGAGCGGCGGTACGCGCTCGCGGTGACGGCGGTGGAGCCCGACGACGGACACGGCGCGGTGTCGCTGTTGGAGACGGACGTCGAGGTGGAGTTGGAGCCGAGCGAGGAGTACGAACGCGTGACGGCAGAGATCGCGGCGCGAGAGAGACGAAGGAAGGAGGAGTTTGAAAAAGCGAAGGAGGCGTTGGCGGAGCGAGAGCGAGACAAGGCGCGCGCCGCCGAGGCGTTCGAGGCGAGAAAACGCGCACTCATCGAGTCCATCGCGCCCGAACCGAGCGAACCGCGCGGGACGCCGGGAATATTCGTTCTTCGGTTCAGTCTTCCGAACGGTGCGGTGAAGACGAGACGATTCGCGGCGGAGACGTTTCGAACGCGAGACGCGTTTGATTACGCGAGAAGTCTCGACGACGAGGCGTTGCGAACACCCGCGGGCGGCTTCGTCTTGACCACGCGCGCCAAAGACGTGGAACTTCGCGAAGACGAAGAATTGAGCGACGATTTGGCGAAGAACGGGTGCGCCGCGCTCGACGCGCAGACGCTCTTCTTCGCGCGAACGACGCCGGACGACGGATAGTCTTCTAGCACAGCTTAATCAGTCAATCATCTACTACACAAAAGAATCGCCACGATTCGCGTCTACGTGCGTCTCACGCGCGCGCCAGAAATCACCAAAACGTCCACTTCGCCTCTTTCGGGTACACGATCAAGGGATTGAGCGCCGAGCACCCCTTGGACACGCGTAAATGTCTCTGCATGTCGGCGCCTCGCCTCGTCTCGTACCCGCGCCCGTCGTTCAGGTACACGAACCGCTCGTGATACCCGAGATTGTGCGGCCCGTTCGCGCAACAGCTCGGGTCGTTCCCATCGCACCGATAATAAATCACCGGCTCGTTGAACAGAATGTTCTTCGTCTCTTGAAACGCCAACGCGAAGAGAATAAAGGCGCTGAAACACAACGTGCTCGTCAGCGTCAGTCCCACCCCCACGCTCAGCGTCGTCAACCCCGACGCGGCGACGCCGACACCGCCCGAAAAGAAATCACCCGCCGTCACCGTACCGACCAACGACGCGATCGCCGCCCCGCTCGTCGCCGCGCCCGCGAGCAGTATCGGTCCCGGTTTCCGATGGTACGGCGCGCGCCCACCCACCGATTTCGCGCGCGCCCTCGCGCGCTCGCGTCGCGCCTCCTCCTCGGCGCGCGCGTCGGCGAGACGCGCCAACTCCTCCTCGCGCGCGCGTCGCGCCGTCTCGGCGGCGATCTTGCGTCGCGTGACGACCGCCTTGGCGCGCTGCGCCTCGAGGGCGACGTCGCGCACGATGTCATCATCGTCGCGAGGCGTCGTCGCGCGCGGCGGCGGAGGACGACGAGCGCGCGCGACGCGCACGCGCGACGACGACGACGCGCCCGTCGTCGTCGGACGCGACGACGAGGACGTCGACGTCGACGCCGACGTCGAGACGCGCGTCATCGCGCGCGTCACTCTGTGACGACGCGGAATCCTCAACCACGGCCACGACGACGCGCTCGACGACGGAGGACGTCGTGCGACGCGTCTCGACGCACGCGAGTGGTGATGCCGAGACCCGTCGGCGCGCGCTCGCGATGCTGCAGCGCGTGGCGAGGCGCGCGCACGGCATCATGCGTCGTCACGGGTGGGTGGTGGATGAGCTCACCGAGCTCCCACCGCCGCGCGGACGCGCCGAGCTGTGGGGAGATAATCTGAATCGAGGCGAGCGCGTGCGTCTGTTGCTTCGCTCGAACTCGGGACGACGAGGGGCGGTGCGGTGGATGGATGAGGATCAGGTGTTCGCGACGTTTTTGCACGAGCTCGCGCACGTGGAGATCGGGCCGCACGACGCGAGATTTTATGCGCTCTTGGAGACGCTCAAGGACGAGGCCGCGTTACGCATGGCGAGCGATTTTATCGTGTGCGGACGGTGCGTGGGCGGAGGCGCCGGGGCGTCGCGCGCGACGAGTCCGAGGAACGCGGCGGCGCGCGCGGCGGCGAGACGCCGGGAGACGGCGAGACGACCGAGCGAGAGCGCGCCTCCGACGGGACGACGTCTGGGCGGCGCGTCGACGTCGTACGTACGCCATCATCCGCCGAATTCAAGACGCGCCGCGGAGGATCGCGCGAGACGCGCCGCCGCGCGAGGTTCGAATCCCGGCGAGACGAATTCTCGCGACGTCGTCGTCATCGACTGATCGTTCCATCGCCGATCACCGCGTCTTCATCGCGGCGCGATATCCACGGCGCGCGTTCTCGGCGAATCGAATCGAGACGCGCGCGCGCGCGCGCACGGATACCATCGCGCGCGCGTACGAGTACTCGTGTCATCACCGCAATCGTCTCCGTCTCGCGTCTCGCACGACGACCCATACCTCGCGTTCGCCCGCGGCGTTCGACTGCTCGCGTTCGCCCGCACCGTCCCCCACCCCGCACGCGCACGCCCCGATCGCGCGCTCGACGCGGACGCACACACGCGAACGCCGTCAACGCGTCGTCATCGATCGCGCGCGCGCGACGACGACGACTCCACCCGATCGTCCGTTCGTGTCGCGCACACACGCCTCGCGACGCGTCGACGGCGTTCGCGACGGCCACACTACGAACATCCCGACGCGTTGACGACAAAAAGGCCCTTTGGTGATAAAACCCATAACTTTTACACTCGATGGACTATCGAGGTATCGGGTGAACAAAGTCACTCGAACGCATAATCAGCGCGCTCGCATGCTAAGTGCGCGTTCGCGTTCGACGGGAGCAACCGTGACCGAGCGGTTTTAAGGTGCTCGCCTGCTATGTAGTAAACAGGCCCATTAAAGTATGTGTCAAATGTCCGACCATATGGAGAGAGGCCATGAATTCTACGTCAACGCCGACGATATACGGCAGTGAGTGAGTGTGCACTGCACGCCCAGGTTCGAATCCTGGCGGTTGCGTTTCTTTTGAAGGAAGGAATCAGTGGATTCAGTGGATGCAGTGGATGCAGTGGATGCACTAGTCATCGTGTCGTCGTCATCGAGGTGCGTATGGTATTGTAGAAAATACGAGTCAAATGTCCAAATGTGATCGTTATATTACAACTGTTTCGCTCGCGATCGCCACGCTTTTCGGTAGCACCCATTGCACACGCGTCCATCGCCGTGGGGGTAACTCTTCTTCCCTTGAACAAATTCTCTGCTGCACTCGCCACACGTGAACGCGGGCTGTTTCGCTCGCGATGCTTTTTGGTAACAACTGCCACACACGCGCGTCGCACCGTGGGGGTAACTCTGCTTCCCTTGAACAATCTCTTTGCTGCACTCGCCACACGTGAACGCGGGCTGTTTCGCTCGCGATGCTTTTTGGTAGCATGCGGCGCAGCACACGCTTCCATCACCGCGCGCGTAACCCCGCTTCCCTTGAACAATCTCTTTGCTGCACTCGCCACAC